>Ga0114993_10000038_pt1 | contig 114495 bp, 112 predicted proteins | sample ArcticOcean_MG_C_FD_87042 | JGI IMG/M metagenome (GOLD analysis project Ga0114993, IMG submission 87042) | Marine microbial communities from western Arctic Ocean - ArcticOcean_MG_CB2_150 | ecosystem: Environmental > Aquatic > Marine > Oceanic | place: Arctic Ocean: Canada Basin | collected... | reverse complement strand
GTCAACAGCAAGCACCTGCTGGGGCCGCACATCTCTACCCACAACAATCTTACTGGACCCTTTACCGTCTAACTCAATCAGGAACTTCAGCCCACACTCGCTACATATGTGAACACTCATGTTCTCTATAACGCCAAGGACAGGGACATTAACTTTTTCGAACATTTTAAGGCCTTTTCTCGCGTCCAGTAGCGCAATGTCTTGGGGTGTTGTAACGATGACGGCCCCGCTTACAGGGATTTTTTGGCATAAAGTGAGATGAATGTCTCCTGTCCCTGGTGGGAGGTCAATTACTAAGTAATCCAAATCATGCCAATTGGTGTCGTTGATCAGTTGCTCTAAGGCCCCTGTTGCCATGGGTCCACGCCAAATCATAGGTGTGTCTTCCTCAATCAGGTTGCCGATAGACATTGTCTGTAATTGGTAGCTAACTTTAGGCTCCATTGATTTTCCGTCTTCACTGTCGGGACGACCTTGGGTGCCTAGCATCCGAGTTTGGCTGGGCCCGTATATATCGGCATCAAGCACCCCTACCTTTCCACCTTCCTGTTGCAAGGCTATGGCTAGATTTGCAGCGGTGGTAGATTTTCCTACTCCTCCTTTTCCAGAGGCTATGGCAATAATGTTTTTAACTTGATTGAGAGGCTTTGTACCCTTTTGCACCTCTCTCGCAAGTATTTTCGATTTAATTTGAAAATTAATTTCACCGACGTTAAGTTTTGCACAGAGGGAATCTAGTCTTTTTCTGAGAATCTCCTGATAATTATCGATCGGAAAGCCGAGCTCAATCTCTATGGTAACGCCTTGATCATGTGTGTGGATTTTTTTAAGAGCCCCAGAACCTACCAGATCTCTGCCAAGATACGGATCTATTTCACTTTCGAGTAGCTTTTTGATTTCAATTTCTGTTGTGCTCATTGACTGCTTCCGACGATAAAAAAATTTATTTTACACTAATAGCTGTATTTGCGGTTGCTTACTATAATGGCTGATATATTATTTTAAATAAATGGTTGCGATGTTGGACGATGATGGAAGAATCCAAGAGAAAAATTTTGGTAACGAGTGCGTTGCCATACGCAAACGGATCGATTCACATAGGCCATATGGTGGAATACATCCAGACAGATGTCTGGGTTCGGTTTCAGAAGATGATGGGTCAGGAGTGTTATTTTGTTTGCGCTGATGATGCGCATGGGACTCCGATCATGCTCAAGGCTGAAGCTGAGAATGTCTCCCCCGAAATACTGATTGAACGAATTAGCCGGGAGCATCAACGAGACTTCACGGCTTTTGGTATTGAATTTGATAACTATCACTCAACGCACTCTGAGGAAAACCGGCATATATCGGAGTTTATATTTGCACAACTAAAAAAAGATGAGTTGATTGTAACGCGTACTATAGAGCAAGCGTATGACCCTGTTAAGGGGATGTTTCTTCCTGATAGGTTCGTTCGAGGGACATGCCCAAAGTGTGGTGCCATTGATCAATATGGTGATAGCTGCGAAGCCTGTGGGGCAACGTATTCTCCTACAGATTTAATTGATCCACTTTCTGTAGTATCTGGCGTCGCGCCAGAGCTAAAAGAGTCCGAGCATCTCTTTTTTACTCTAGCCAAATTTCAGGACGTCTTGCGTGACTGGGTAGCGACTACTAAGTTGCACCCTGGCGTGGTTAAAAAGCTGGAAGATTGGTTCGAAACGGGCCTAAAAGATTGGGATATCTCGCGAGACGCACCTTATTTCGGTTTTGAAATACCTGATAACCCTGGAAAGTATTTTTATGTTTGGCTGGATGCGCCTGTAGGTTATCTTGCCAGCTTTAAAAAACTGTGTGTGTCTAAAGGGATAGACTTTGAATCATTCCTTCGACCCGATAGTAATGCCGAGTTATACCATTTTATCGGTAAAGATATTATATATTTCCATACACTTTTTTGGCCAGCGATGCTAAAAGGAGCCGGTTATCGATTACCTACGAACGTTTTTGTACACGGGTTTCTCACCATAAATGGCAAGAAAATGTCCAAATCTAGAGGAAGTTTCATAAAAGCGGAGACCTACCTTTCTTTTCTCAGCCCAGAGTACCTAAGGTACTACTTTTCTGCCAAATTGACTTCTGGGATTGAGGACATTGACCTAAGCTGGGACGATTTTGAAGCCCGAGTTAATAGCGATCTTGTCGGCAAGTTCGTTAACATTGGGAGCCGTTGCGCTGGGTTTATCGCTAAACGCTTCGACGGGAAGCTGGCTGATGAAATTGAAAATACCGAATTAATGCTGTCGTTTTTGTCGGCATCTCGCGAAATTTCCGCCTTTTATGAAGCCAGAGAATATGGGAGGGCTATGCGGGAAATTATGGGCCTAGCTGACCTTGCAAACCGCTATATTGATAATGAGAAGCCTTGGGTTCTCGCAAAAGGAGAAGATACAGATAGACATCTTCACCTGGTTGTTACGATGGGAATTTTGCTATTTCGGATTTTGGCGATATATTTAAAGCCTGTTATTCCAAAAACCATTCTGGAAGTAGAGAAATTTTTAAGAGAGCCTTCTTTAGCATGGCTTGATATTCATGAAGCTCCTCTGGGCAAGACTATTAATAAATTCATCCCGTTAATTGAGCGGGTCGATTCAGGGAGAATTGTTCAGATGATAGAGGAAGTTAAAACCGGTTTAGAAAAAGAAGTTATTACAACGCAAGACGAATGCGAGGAACATGAGCATCAAATTTCCATTGAAGATTTTCTGAAAATTGATTTGCGTGTAGCGAAAATAATCGGGGCTTCTAGTGTTGATGGCGCTGACAAGCTTTTGAAACTGGAGTTAGATATCGGTGATGAAAGGCGGCAAGTATTTGCAGGGATCAAGCAAGCTTATGATCCGAATAGCCTCATTGGAAGGATGGTTGTAGTGGTTGCTAATTTAGCTCCTAGAAAAATGCGATTTGGCCTTTCTGAAGGCATGATATTGGCTGCCGGACCAGGTGGGAGCGATGTGTTTTTGCTAGAACCTTCAATTGGCTCAGAGCCTGGCATGAAAATTAAATAAATTAGCTAAGCTATTGACTGGTGGAGTTTGTTTGGGCCGGATGAAAAGAAAGAAGCTGTTAAATAGGTTGTTGCCACAAACACAGTGTCGACGGTGTGGCTTTGCTGACTGTGAGAGCTATGCCGACTCTATGGATCAAGGTTTTTCTTCTCCTAATTTATGCCCGCCCGGTGGAGAGGATACGCGTAAGGCCCTTTTTAGTGCTTTAGGTGCCAAGGTGGAGCCGATTGGGCCTATTCATCGGGAAGAAGACACGTCGACTGCGGTTATCTATGAAGAAGAATGTATTGGGTGTACAAAATGCATTCAGCAGTGCCCTACTGACGCAATAATCGGTGCGCAATCATTTATCCACACTGTGGTTGGAAAGTGGTGCACGGGTTGTTCTTTATGCGTTACTGTTTGCCCGACAGACTGTATAGATCTCTTTCCGATATCCGACTATGCGCAACGTATTTCGGCTAATGAGAGCGGCATACGTTATGCCGAAAAGAAGAAGCGTCTGACTGATCTTGGGTATTTTGATAGTCAAAGCGAATATATCAATATTGAAGGGCATGAACGGGAGTCCTTGCGAGATATCGTGGCTACCGCATTAAAGCGTAAAAGTCACGATCTTGGAGACCTAGGGAATTAGAGTGTGCGAAGGGTTTTAGAGAAATGAACGCTGAGATGAGGGTTGAATTTTTTAAGCGTTTAAAAGAAGCAAATCCTGTTCCAAAAACTGAGCTGAATTATGAGTCTAATTTTCAATTATTGATCGCTGTTATTTTATCCGCTCAAGCAACAGACGTAAGTGTCAATAAGGCCACGAAGAGCTTATTCATGGTTGCTCCTAATGCCCACAAAATGGGTGAGCTTGATGAAGAAGCACTTAAAGGCCATATTAAAACAATTGGCCTTTTTAACACCAAAGCGGCTAATGTGTATAAAACTTGTAGGATTCTTCTTGAGAAACATGGAGGGGTGGTGCCCTGTTCTCGCCGTGACTTAGAGGCTTTGCCAGGAGTGGGGAGAAAAACTGCCAATGTGATTTTAAACACAGCATTTGGCGAGCCGACTATCGCGGTTGATACTCATATATTTCGTGTGGCTAATCGAACTAAACTGGCCCCAGGTAAAACACCATTGCAAGTGGAGAGGAGTTTAATTAAAAGGATACCTGACGATTTCCACCGTTATGCTCACCACTGGTTGATTATGCATGGACGGTATACTTGTCGCGCGCGCTCGCCAAAATGTGGGAGCTGTTTGGTTTCAGACTGCTGTTCTTGGAATGATAAAGGGAAATATAATGGTGCTTAGCATGCTTTCTATAGCTTTTATAAAAGAAAGAGGGGCACATTGTGTTTGTTGAAAGCAAGAAGGATGCCAGACAGTTTTTTTTTCAGGTCTGGGATAAAATGGCCGAAAAAATGGATCTAGAACCTTTGGAGATGCTGATTTCCAATGTAATAAAAGCGCACCCAGAATATCACGACGTGCTTCGTTCCAAAGGCTTGGGTTCTTCGGGCGAGTCCAACGATGCTGACGAGGTGAACAATCCCTTCCTCCACATGGGCTTACATATTGCTCTAGTTGAACAGCTACAAACGGATCGGCCACTGGGAATTCGGTCTCTATTTCAAGATCTTGTCGTCAAATACGGCAAAGACGTTCATCGGGCCGAGCATTCAATGATGTCATGCTTGGCAGAAGTGCTCTGGGTTGCTACTGACGATGGCTATGCGCCAGATGAGAAAGGGTATTTGGAGAGTATAAGAAAGTTGGTCTAATATTTAGAGTGTATTTGCTTATGGAGCACGCAGATGAATGAAAGTCCTTATGTCTTAGATCAAGATTTCGTGCTCGAGTTCAAAAAGGTAAAAAAAATCCGAAAGAAAGTTAGGGAAGCTTTAGCCGAGAAGGAGCTCTGTAAACAATTAATTTCAGATATCATCATCTCGGTCAATGACATTTGCTTGCAGTTGATTGCCGAGGCTGAAAAACTTGACAGTTTTTGCGAGATTAACTTGAAGCTTGAGAAGTCTTCCGACTCTTTGGATATTGTTATTACTGAACTTTCCCCCACTTTCTCAGGAAGCGGAGAACTGACTATTGAAAAAATACAATCCGTTTATGCTTTTCCTAACTTTTGCACTGAGAACATGAGGTCTTGTTCTCAGCGCATAGATGAATACTCGCAGCGTCGTTCCCTAGTTCTGGTAGCGGAAATATAACGCAGGCTGATTACTATGATGATCTATCTCTCAAGAAAAGGGAGCTTCCCTTTTTTTCCGGCCCACTCTTTGGCATCAGGGAGAGGATCAGACATTTCTGTTATGACCGGCCAAGATTTAGCGAGCTCCGCATTTAGCTCGATAAACGGTTGTTCCTCGTCCGTGAGATCGTCTTCGGACTTGATCGCCTCCACCGGACATTCTGGCTCGCAGAGCGTACAATCAATGCACTCATCCGGGTCTATAACTAGGAAATTCGGCCCTTCATGGAAACAATCGACCGGACATACTTCGACGCAATCCGTATGCTTACACTTAATACAATCTTCAAGAACTACAAATGTCATCGGTTAAATCTCATATTCGATAAAGAAACGTATTATAACCTTGTCAAGCCAAACAGCCCAACAGTTTTTTATTTGATAAGTTTTGCTTTTATCTCCTCAAGAAATGCAAGTGCCTGTAAGGGCGTCGTATCATTTATATCTAAGTTCTTGAGCTTTGACATTAAGTCTTGAAGGTTGCTTGATGGCAGCTCAGTTGGAGGGGAATCTTTGAGGATAGTTTGGGGCTCCAAAGTGACTAAAATTTGTTTTGCTCGGATAAGAGTTTTTGAAGGAACTCCTGCGCGTTTCGCGACGACCAATCCGAAGCTTTCATTAGCGGAACCTTCGCGCACTTTGTGCGTAAACACAACTTCATTGTCAAAAGAAATGGCTTCAACTTTAACGTTTGATATTGTTTTTTCTAACGCTGCTAGCTTAGTGAGCTCAAAAAAGTGCGTCGCGAATAAAGTATAGCTTTTGGTAAGTGTTGCAAGATGTTCTGCCGCCGACCATGCCAGAGCTAACCCATCATAAGTACTAGTTCCTCTTCCGACTTCGTCTATTAAAACAAGGCTTTTTTCACTGCAATTGTTGAGGATGTGGGCCAGTTCGCTCATTTCAATCATAAATGTACTCTGGCCGGCAGACAGATTGTCTGATGCTCCTATTCGTGTGAAAATTGAATCTATGGGCCCGATAGTTGTGGCGTCGGCAGGTACAAAGCTTCCGATATACGCAAGAAGAACGATTATAGCTGTCTGTCGCATATAAGTAGACTTTCCCCCCATATTAGGGCCGGTAATTAGGAGCAGCCTTCGACCCTCATCTAAATGCACATCGTTCTTCACAAAGATTTTTTTTTGATGGTGCTCGACTATTGGGTGGCGGCCTCCTTTTATATGGATGCCTCCATCAGTGCTTAATTTTGGTCGAGTCCACTTGAGTGAGTCTGCGCACTCGGCAAAAGTTGATAGCACGTCAATTTGAGCAATTGCATGAGCCATTTGAAGCAAACTGAGCACATTTTCGGAAATTTTTCCTATCAGGTTTTTATAAAGCTCTTTTTCTCTGTTTAACGCTTTCTCTTTAGCTGTCAATATTCGTGATTCAAAGTCCCGTAACTCTGGGGTTACATACCTTTCTGAAGCTTTAAGCGTTTGCCTTCTTTGGTAGTCGCTAGGTGCTTTGGATGAATGAGATTTTGCGATTTCCAAATAGTATCCGTGTACTCGGTTGTAACCTATTTTCAATCCAGCAACTCCGCTTCTTTGTTGCTCTCGTTTTTCAATAGAGAGCAAGTCTTGGTTTGCCGTTTCATATGTTTCCCTGAGTTTGTCCAATTCATTATCATGACCTTTAGCGATCACAGCGTGTTCTTTTATTGTTTGGGGTGGTTCATCTACTAGGGCACTGATCAACATCTCTTTCAGAGGGCCGTGTTCGTTTATTTGATAGGCTATTTCTCTTAGAAGTGTTGTATTTTTTCCGGTAAGCTCTTCTTTTACTCGAGGTATTTTTACGAGTGTGCTTCTGAGCGCCGCCAATTCTTTGGGTTTTACTGTCCCGAGAGAACAACGTGATGCTATTCGTCCTATGTCACGAATACCAGATAATGCCTTTCTGAGACAATCTAAAGAGCCGCTTAGTAGCAGATCTGACACGCTGTCTTGCCTGTCGATTAGCTTTTCGTGACTCGTTATGGGTTCACTTATCCAGCGTTTCAACAAGCGGCTTCCCATAGGCGTTTTTGTAATATTCATTAAGTTATATAGAGATGGGGTTGCATCTTTTAGTCGGGTATTGGTCAGTTCTAGATTGCGCCTCGTCGTATCATCAAGCCGTAACATGCTTTCTGGGTGTTCAACGCTAATTTTGCTGACGTGGTCTAGAGGAGTGCCTTGCATTTTTTCGCAATACGCTAACAGTGCCCCTCCAGCACGTATTGCACCATCTAAATTTTGGCAACCAAACCCATGTAAGTTATCTACTTGAAACTGGTCGCACAAAATTTTGAAGCAATTCGCGTGGCTGAAATTCCAGGAAGGTAGACGTTTAGTTATGTGCTCCCATTTGGCCTCGAGAGTTGGCATATCTTCTGACAATATTATTTCTGACGGCCCGAGTCTTGATATCTGCTCATAAACCTCTTCTAGGTTACTTAGTAGCATTAGACTAAATCGGGCCTCACTGATTTCTAATAGCGCTAGGCCGTAACAGTTTTTATCACTTACTAGAGAAATTATTAAGCTTTCATGTTGCTCTCCTAACAAGTTCTCATCGGTGAGAGTCCCAGGAGTCAGAGTTCGAGTAACCTTTCTCTCGACAGGCTCTTTGGAATCACTAGCTCCCCCGACTTGTTCGCAAATCGTCACGGTTTCACCTAGTTTCAACAATCGCTGAAGATAGTTGTCAGCGGCATGCGCGGGGACTCCTGCCATGGGTATCGGAGCGCCATTACTGCTCCCCCGAGAAGTTAGGGTGATGTTTAACAACTCAGACGCCCGTTTCGCATCGTCATAGAAAAGTTCGTAAAAATCACCCATACGATAAAACAGGAGATTATCGGGGTGCTCCGCTTTAATCCTCAGATATTGGATCATTCCAGGTGTATGTTTAGCTGACTTATTCATAACCGAAGTCTAGTTTAGCATCAGAAAATAGGATTGATGCCTTTTTATGTTTAGCGGATTACGCGGTAGTATTTTTTAGAAGCTGAAAACTTGTATAATTGAGTATTGGGTGTCTAAAAACAAGAAAATGGCTTTAATTGCCAAGAAGGCTAGCGGCGAGCCCATAGTCATCTAAACAATAAGAAAACACTAATTAAGTTTGCAAGGTAGTAGAGGATTCACATGGCAACGGAAACACAAAAAGAAGAACACGGATTTGAGTCGGAAGCACAACAGCTTCTGGACCTAGTCATAAACTCTTTGTATAGCAATAAAGAAATTTTTTTACGCGAGCTTGTGTCGAACTCTTCTGACGCTATTGATAAGTTGCGCTTTTTGTCGCTATCTGACGCGAGTCTTCTAGAAGGGTCAGGTGACCTTGAGATCGTAATTGATTTTAATGAAAAAAAGAAAACGGTGACTATTAAGGATAATGGCATCGGAATGACGAAAGAAGAAGTCATCTCGAATTTAGGTACGATCGCTAAATCTGGGACAAAAGAATTTTTTGGTGCGCTTAGTGGAGATCAAACAAAAGATTCACAATTGATCGGGCAATTTGGTGTTGGTTTTTACGCTGCGTTTATTGTCGCGGACCGTGTAGTAGTAACGACTCGAAAAGCAGGGATTTCTGGAAATAAGGGTGTTTGTTGGGAGTCCGAGGGCAAAGGGGCATACACCGTAGAGACTGTCAGCGTAAAAGAGCGCGGTACTGAAATCGTTTTATATCTGAAGAAAGAGGCAAAAGACTTTGCGGCTAATTATCGGCTAAGAGGGATCTGTAAAAAATATTCAGATCATATTTCTGTGCCTATCAGAATGCCCTCCGTGGGTGACGAAGAAGGTTACGAGGTTATCAATGAAGCTACAGCCATGTGGCAAAAATCGAAAAGCGAACTAAAAGACGAGGATTATCAGATATTTTACAAACTTATCTCTCATGATTTTATGGACCCTTTGAAATGGGTCCATTCAAAAGTAGAAGGCAAGGTAGAGTATACAACGCTATTCTATATCCCCCAGATAGCGCCTTTTGACTTGTGGGACAGGGAAGCCAAACACGGTGTGAAACTGTACGTTCAACGTGTTTTCATCATGGACGATGCGGAAGAGTTGTTGCCTCGGTACTTGAGGTTTGTGAGAGGTGTGATAGACACTAATGAGCTGCCCCTTAATGTCTCACGGGAAATGCTCCAAAAGGATAAGTCCTTAGATAAAATTCGTGCGGCTTCTGTAAAGAAAATACTGAGATTAATTGAGCGCATAGCAAAAGGTGACTCTTATGAGAAATTCTGGAGCACATTTGGCAGGGTTCTTAAAGAAGGGATTATTGAGGATACAGCTAATCGCGAGCGAATTGCAAAACTGCTTCGGTTTTCCTCGACAATGGACGATAACGAAAACCCAACCGTTGCCCTAGATGATTATGTTTCTCGAATGGAGGAAGGTCAGACTAGTATTTACTATATTACAACAGACAGTTTCTCTACCGCTAAAAACAGCCCGCATATTGAATATTTTCATGGACAGGGTACCGAGGTATTGCTGCTTCATGATCCAATCGATGAATGGTTGGTTTCTCATTTAACTGAGTTTGATGGTAAAAAGCTCAAATCCATTGTGCATGCGGACTTAGAAGATAAAGATAAAGATAAAAATAAAAAGGAAAAGCCTGATGAAACTGATGACGCTAAAGAAGTTAGTGAGTATCAGGGGTTTTTCTCGAAAATAAAAGAAGCTTTAGCAGAACAAGTGGAAGATGTTCGCTCTAGTAAACGGTTGACTACTTCGCCTGCGTGCCTGGTTTCTAACGCCGAGCAACCAAGTGCGAACTTAGAAAGGTTGCTTCAAGCGGCTGGGCAAGAAGTGCCGAAGACGAAGCGGATTCTTGAGCTTAATATGGAGCATCCCGTCATTGCTTTAGTCCAGAAAAGTGAAAACACTGTCGACTTAAAGGTTTGGTCTGAAATATTGTACGAGCAGTCTATCGTCGCGGAGGGAGGTAAATTAGAGGATCCTTCAGGCTTTATTAAACGGATGAATGAGTTGATATTGAAATTGTCTGGTGCATAAATTTGAATGTTTTCGATGTTGTCGCTGCGGGAGCAGAACGCTTAGAAAAAGCTGGTGTTTGCTTTGGACATGGTACTGATAATGCTAGTGATGAAGCACTGTTTTTATCTCTTCATGCGCTTGGTTACTCGTATGATACGTCAGAAGATTTGATGCATGCAGAGCTCAATTCGGACCAGATTTCCAACGTTGAGCAGTGGATAGATAAGCGCATTTTTACTCGCAAGCCGGCCGCATATCTCACCGGATATACTTGGTTTTGTGGGTATAAGTTTTTAACCGATGAGAATACTTTGGTTCCTCGGTCGCCATTCGCTGAGTTGGTGCTGAATCGTTTTGAACCTTGGTGCGAGCCTGACAATGTGAGACACGTGTTAGAAATTGGAACTGGAGGAGGCTGTATTGCCATCGCAATAGCGATGCGACTTCATAACACTCTTGTTGATGCAATTGACATCAGCGATGCGGCATTAGTAGTTGCAAAAAAAAACGCCGCTTATCACAGAGTAATGGATAAAGTAGTATTTCACTGTGCGGATTTATTCCCCAAGACTGTCACCAAATATGATTTGATTGTCAGCAATCCGCCTTACGTGCCGAATGACGTCTACGACAACCTTCCTATCGAATACCATGCTGAACCGAGATTAGGTCTGATAGCGGGGGAAGATGGCTTAGATTGTGTCTCTCGTATTCTGGAACGTGCTTACGATTTTTTATCGGACCAAGGTATGCTTTTCATCGAAGTAGGTGAGGTTTGGCGCGAGTTAGAAATTGCATATCCGTTAGTCCCATTTACATGGATAGAGCTTGTTCGGGGAGGAGAGGGGATGCTGGTACTAAGTAAGCATCAACTTTTAAGCATATGTGCATCCGAGACAGGCTAGGATTTTTTTATTGGTGAAATAGCTGATTACGCTGGTAGAATAGGGTCTATGTCTGGAAATACAAATGGAAAGTTGCTCACGCTAACCACGGCAGGTGAAAGCCATGGTGTGGGATATCTTGGAATCTTAGATGGTTGCCCCCCAGGGCTACATCTCAGTGAGTCTGACCTGCAGGTAGATCTAGATAGACGTAAGCCAGGTAGATCCAGACATACTACCCAACGTAAAGAAGATGATCGTGTAACTATTATTTCTGGCGTATACGAGGGGGTCACTACAGGTACGCCAATTGGTTTGCTGATAAATAATACCGATCAAAAGTCGAAAGATTATTCTTTGATCGAAGATAAATTTAGACCAGGGCATGCGGATTATACCTATTGGCAGAAGTATGGTGTGCGAGATCCACGCGGGGGCGGTAGAGCTTCCGCGCGAGAAACCTGCATGCGAGTAGCAGCTGGGGCTGTTGCTAAAAAATTTCTTAGCTGTAATTACGGAGTCTCTATTTACGGATATTTAGCGCAACTAGGGTCCATTAAACTTAACTTAGATGACAAGAACGCTATCGATAACAATGATTTTTTTTGCGGAGAGTCGAATAAGGTAAATGAACTGGAACAGTTCATGGATTCTTTGCGAAAAGAAGGAGAATCTATAGGAGCTAGAGTCAATATTGTAGCTACTGGAGTTCCTGCAGGCTGGGGGGAGCCTATTTTCGATCGATTAGACGCTGATATTGCAAAAGCAATGATGGGAATTAATGCGGTTAAAGGTGTGGAAATTGGTGATGGGTTTGCAGTCGTTGGCCAAAAGGGAACGGGGCATCGGGATGAAATAGATAGCCAAGGGTTTCGAAGCAATCATGCCGGTGGAGTTTTAGGGGGCATTTCAAGTGGCCAAGATATTTTGGTTAGTGTGGCACTCAAGCCGACATCCAGTATCCGTATAGAGGGGGATACTATAGACAAGCAAGGCAACCCTACTACTATAAAAACGCTAGGACGGCATGACCCGTGCGTTGGCATACGTGCAGTGCCTATTGCGGAGGCCATGCTTGCGCTTGTTCTAATGGATCACTGCTTGCGGAACCGCGCTCAGAATCCTGAAAACATAAGGTAGGCAGTGAATCTAATCAATATTGCTAGGAGGAAATGGCATTCCGCGTTTCCGCATTTTGTGCGCATGTGACTATTTCCCCATCTCTTACTCGGATAATTGAGCAAATAATGACTGCTCAATCAAAAAAAAAGCCTTTACGTATCGTGGGTGGAGGTACAAAAAAATTCCTTGGCAAAGGAAATATTTCTGAGATTCTGTCGACTTCGGAACACTCTGGCATTATATCCTATCAACCTTCTGAGCTCGTGATTACCGCCAAATCAGGAACAAAACTATCTGATATTGAATTGGAATTAGACAAGAGTAATCAGATGCTTGCTTTTGAACCACCCAGATTAGGGAACTCGGCTACGATTGGAGGAGCCGTTTCAGCAGGCTTTTCTGGTCCATCCGCGCCTTATCGAGGGACTGTCAGGGACCATATTTTAGGAGTGAAACTCATTACTAGTAAAGGTGCTGAGCTGCGCTTTGGTGGCGAAGTCATAAAAAACGTAGCGGGTTATGATATTTCTAGATTAGTGAGTGGGGCCTTCGGTAGTTTGGGCGTTATAAGTGAGGTGTCTTTGCGTGTTATACCGAAAGCCACTTCTGAACTAAGCCTTGAATGGACTAACCTATCCTATACTGAGGCGCAGTCAATGATGTTGGATCTAGCTAAAAAGCCTTGGCCTATTACCGGTATGGCATGGGCAGATCACGTTCTTAGAGTCAGAGTATCGGGTAGTCTTGAGGCACTAGATGATGCAAAGAGACGTCTCTCTCCCAGTGAAGTAGTAACTGATCTAGAGTACTGGCAAAACCTACGCGATTATTCGTTGCCTGCAATGCTTCCTCGAGAAAAATTTTCGCTTTGGCGAATTGCGCTAGCCCGTGCAACTAATGGACCTGATGAAAAAGTAGAGTGGTCTGATTGGGGTGGATCTCAGCGTTGGGTTTGGGCTAGGGTTGGCTACGGAGAGACTATAAGAGATTTCTGTGTAGAGAATGGTGGGCATGCAACATGCTTCTATAGGGGAGCGAGCGAATCTTCCTCAGTTTTCACGCGGCCTGAACCCTTAGTCAAAAAATTAATGGTGAGGATTAAACATGGATTCGATGATTTACATATATTTAATCCAGGTGAATATTTTGACTGGATGTGAGGAGACGATATGCGTGCCCGAATAGCAGAATCGAATCGCTCGAAAAATTTTGCTATTGATGCGGCGGAAATTGTACGGTCATGTGTTCATTGCGGTATGTGCAACGCGTCTTGTCCGACATATCATTTAACAGGTGATGAGCTAGAGGGTCCTCGCGGTCGCATTTATCTTATCAAAGGAATACTTGAGACTGGTCAGACGTCAGATATCGCGCGGACTCATCTTGACCAATGTCTAGTTTGCCGAAGTTGTGAAGCCGCATGCCCTTCCGGAGTAAAATACGGAGAACTACTAGAGTTGGTTAAACCGCATATAGAGTTGTCCAAGCCCAGTCCGCTTGGGCTAAGGGTCAAGCGGTATTTGATTGTCAAAATTATTCCCAGCAAAATATTGTTCTCAATGCTTTTCCTTTTAGGGCGTTTTTTTAAACCGATGCTCCCACCTTCCATGAAGGCAATTATTCCTGAGCGAGTATCTTTGCCAGCTTTGAGTACTCTGCCTCACAAAAGGAAAGTGCTCTTGCTCTCGACGTGTGTACAAGAAGTCGTGAGGCCGAGTATAGATACTGCTGCCATCAAAATTTTTGACCTTCTTGGGATTACTTTGCTACCTACTGCAGCGGCAGGTTGTTGTGGGGCATTAGCTTTACACTGTGGGTACGAAGACAAGGCTATCGTTCAAGCGAAAGCGAATATTGATGCTTGGTGGCCTTATGTCGAGTCAGGAGCGGAGGCTATCATTGCCACGTCTTCGGGTTGTGGATTGCAACTTAAGGGTTATGAAAGATTGCTAAAAGAATTTCCAGATTATCATGAGAAATCGAAACGTTTGGTGAGTTTGATTAAAGACCCGATTGAGTTAATAGATGAAAAAAAGCTAGGAGCAATTCTACAAAAACCAGACCGTGGTGGTATCGTTTTTCAGTCCCCTTGCTCGTTGCAACACGGGCATAAGCTTAATGGACGTGTTGAAGCTGTGCTTGAGGCTTTAGGTTGGAGTTTAGCGTCCGTAAAGGATCCACACTTATGTTGCGGATCGGCAGGAAGCTACTCAATTCTTTATCCAGAAACCTCAGCTACACTAAGAGAAGAAAAACTCAATGCGTTATGCGGAGGTGTCCCAGAGCTGATAGTCACTGCAAACATCGGATGCCAGCTGCATCTAGCAGCGAAGAGTCAAATACCTGTTGTCCATTGGCTCGAGTTGATTGAAAGAGAATTAAATTAACAAAGGTAGGGGCTTTAGAGCTTTAATAATTAGTATATTCTTAGTATAGCCGCGTCACTCTCGCCATCTATGAAGTCATCGAATCCATCTCCAGGGGGATTACCATCATATAAAGAGTACTCTCTCTGCTGACGCCAAGCTTCTCTTACGAAAGCATAAGGGTCTAGTGCGGCTTGATCTCTTAGTCGGCTGGCATCAAGCAGATTTGCACGCGTGTTAATTGCACTGACGACGCCTGCCGGCACTGTTACGACAGCTGCCAGGTAGGTTAACGGATTAGTGAAAATACCCATTACCGGTGCAGATACATCCCTATAGGAGCTTGGCCCCATAAAAGGAAGAGTTAGATAAGCTCCTTCGCCCGCGCCCCATTTTCCGAATGTCTGTCCAAGATCTTCTTCGCGCAACGGCATTCCCAATGAAGTCGCCGGATCAAATAGGCCGCCTATTCCCAGAGAGCTGTTTACTATGAATCTACCCGTATCCTTGAAGAAAGCTTTAGGTTTGCCTTGTAATATATCATTTGTAATTGTGTTCAGATAGCTAGCATTATCGAAGAAGTTTGTAACGCCTTTCCGGACCACTGCAGGCGTCACTGTTACGTACTTTTTGGCGATAGGCTCTATAAATTTTTTGTCCAAGGTGTCATTGAAGGCATAAATTTTCCTATTCATTGACTCGTGAGGATCATTGTTCGCTGTCTTCGATGTTGAGGCACAGCCGGTAAATAGTGCAATGCACAACGCACTTAATAAGCATTTCAGCTGCATACGATTCTTTAACATTTAGTTTGATCTCCTCTCGTGTCATTAGTTTTTCATACTACCTTAATCGTATAGGTGGGTACCATATTTTTCTTTCTAGCCTAGCTCCTCCAAGGCTTTAATTTTCACTCTTAATCGCTTCAGGAGGCTTTGAACTCCTTCTTTTTCAATAATATAAGAATATTCGGCTTTTTTAAGCGACAAGTCAGATATTCCTTCAGAAATGACATTCACAATAAACCAGCGATTTTTGCTTTTGCGTAGTAGGTACTTCAGGGAAGTCCTTTCTCCGTTGCTCGATATTAGGCTCGTACCTAGGGCGAGAGAGTTGTTTCTCGATTTTCGATCGACGATTACGAATTTTTGGCCGGAGTAGCTTGAAAAGTAGTGAGCATAGGTGGCTATGCTAAGAGTTGTCATCACCCTCACAAATTCCTGTTTATGCTCGTTGGATAGCTTCTTCCATTTATCTCCGAGTACCACTTTACTAATTAATGGAAAGTTAAAGCTTTCACTAACAACATCTTTGATTATATTCATGCGTCCTGTATAGCCTGCATTCTTTTCCGATTTCATCGCCATTAGCAGTACGTCATGTAAGTTAGTGACTATGTCCTCGCCATTGAGCGGGTCATCGACACCCCAACTACGAGCGGTAAATGTGCTGAAGACCAAAAAAAATATAGCTATTCGATAGAAATTGACTTTACCCATACTTTTTCCTGGTCAGAACGTTTATCACTCTAGCTTAGTATAGACTCTATTTTTCCAACGTGTCCGCTCACCACGCCAGTACCTAATGGCAGAAGTCCACGTCATAGCCAAGAACAAGGAGCTAGCAAACGGTAAAGAACAAACCCATAAAGGGGAGCGCTTATAATGCCTTACAGTCGGCAGGTATGTAACGCACATTATTATTAGGCTAATCGTGGATAAAAATCGGACAGAGCTATTGCCAGACAAAAGCCCAGCGAGTGGTGTTAAAAAAGAGATTGCCAAGAGTGCACTGCATAGTAAAAGTAAAGGGAGTGAATATTTCAGTTGAGTGAATGCGGTTCTCGCGACCATATCCCATATGTTGGTTAAAGTGCCATAAGGGCGGATAGCTTCAACATCATCGCTGAGCCCGATCCACGTACGACCATCAGATTCTTTAACGAGTTTTGCGAGTGTGCAATCGTCGATAATTGCGTCATGGAGTGCACCAAAACCTCCGATACTGTCCAACTTTGAAGTTCGTATTAGGATGCAACCACCTGCTGCTCCAGCGATCTTGGAGTTTGGGTTATTGCTTAATGCGAATGGATATATGAGCTTAAAGAAAAAAGTAAAAGCAGGAAGTAAAAATTTTTCCCGTAAGTTCCCTACATGCAGCAGAGCCATTACGGAGACAAGGTCTAAGTTGTCTTTTTGTTGAAGCTCAGATAGATTTGCCAAAGCTTGAGGGGCGAGTCTGATATCAGCATCGAGCAACAGCAAATAAGGCGTTGAGACTTTCTTTCGACCTTGTTCCAAAGCCCAGAGTTTTCCTGTCCAGCCTAAAGGTGGGTTTTGCCCTTCTATCAATTCAAGGTTCTTGATGTTCAGGTTTTTAACTTCAATCGCTGTCTCATCTGTACTTTGATCGTCTACTACGATAATGCCACCTAGACAGCCTTGTGATGCGAGGGCCATGATAGTTTCAGCTATGCATTCCGCTTCGTCTCTAGCAGGTATTAGCGCAGTAATGTGAGAGAGGGGCTTAGTTCTCTGATGAAAGTTTTCTAGTTTCTCGGTCGTGGACCAGGGGCGCCAAGGAGCAAATAATAATCCCAGCCAGAGTATCGCTGATATACAGGAAAGAACTGTTAGCATGATACCCAAGTCTCCGAGACCGGTTAGACGACAGTGAGAACGGTCAGCTTATCCCTAGGCAACTTCTCTAGTTGTTTCAGCTTTCTCTGAGATCTTTTTCTTCGCACTAATGAGATGCGGTTTGGACTCAGGTTCCTCTTCGTAGTAGAAGGGTACCTCTGGTGCAAGGTCGCCTTCCGTCTTCGGGCCTGCCAGAAAGACTTTTAGAGCTTTAAGCGGATTGTTGAACGTATCGTCAACCGCAGTCGCTTCATATCCGCAATGTACCATGCAGTCAGCACACTTTGGGTTAACACCGGTTCCATATTTATCCCACTCGGTATCATTTATCAATTCATTGAAGGTTGATGCGTAACCTTCTCCTACTAGCAAGTAGCATGGTTTCTGCCATCCAAAAATATTCCGAGTGGGGTTTCCCCATGGCGTACAGTGATAGGTTTGATTCCCAGCTAGAAAATCTAAATACAGAGTTGACTGATTAAAACGCCATTTTTTCCCTTTCCCCGCTTTAAATATATCTCTAAATAGATTTTTGCTAGCTGATTTTTTTAGGAATACGTCCTGTTTTGGAGCACGTTCGTACGAATAGCCAGGAGAAATAGTTACACCTTCCACACCAAGAGCCATCATATTGTCCATAAATTCGCTAACCTCGGCTGGTGTTTCGCCTTGGAATAGCGTGCAGTTAACGGTGACGCGAAAACCCCTTTTAAGTGCCTTTTGAATCACATTTACACACTTATCATAGACCCCTTTTCGGCATACAGATGCGTCATGTCTTTCTCGGTTTCCGTCCAAATGTATAGAGAATGTGAGATATTTTGATGGTTCGTACGAGTCCATATGTTTATCAAGAAGAATTGCATTAGTGCACAAATAAACAAATTTTTTGCGATCGATATAGCCCTGTACAATCTGCCGCATTTCTTTGTGTATTAATGGCTCGCCACCTGCAATCGAAACCATTGGCGCTTCGCACTCATCGATAGCCTCCATACATTTTTCATAGCTCAAGCGCTTGTTAAGTATGTCAGAGGGGTAGTCTATTTTCCCACAGCCTGAACAAGCTAGGTTGCAACGAAATAATGGCTCTAGCATCAATACGAGTGGGTATCGTTTAACTCGTTTTAGTTTTTGGCTGAGAATATATCGACCTACTCGATATTGCTGGATTAGTGGGACACCCATGTACTTTTCCTAGTTTTGAGGACAAATTATATATATATTATATATTTACGGCAGCTTTTATACCTACTACTAACACTACTGCAATAGAGTTTAAAAGTACAGCTTTGTTGGCGAAGAAAAGTGTTAAAATTGTTTTTGAAAAAAGAACGTCAGCTTGCAACCAAGCGGTCTGCTCTCCATAATTCATGCCCTAGATGATTGCTGGTAAATTTTGAGAAAGAAATAATATGACCAACGGAAAGAAATACTCACTACTCGATGAAATTGATAGCCCGATCGGTGTGAGGAAGTTGTCGGAGGAGCGGTTAGTTGATTTGGCCTCGGAAGTTAGAGCTTTTCTCTTAGATAGAATCAGCCAAGTTGGTGGTCATTTTGCATCAGGTTTGGGAACCGTAGAGATCACTATCGCACTTCATTATTTATTTGACACTCCAGAGGACCGGATAGTCTGGGATGTAGGACATCAGGCTTATCCTCATAAAGTTTTAACTGGGCGAAAAGATCGACTTCACACAATCCGTCAGCACGAAGGGCTAGCGCCTTTTCCGAAGAGAGATGAGAGTCCTTATGACACTTTTGGGGTCGGTCACTCCAGTACTTCCATAAGTGCTGCACTAGGCATGGCTATAGCCGCAGAGCATGATGGTTCTGGTCGGCGTGCGGTAGCTGTCATTGGTGATGGGGCGATGACAGCTGGACTAGCTTTTGAGGCAATGAATCATGCCGGAGATCTTGGTACCGATTTGCTTGTGGTCTTGAATGATAACAATATGTCCATTTCTCCAAATGTCGGGGCGCTTTCTAACAGGTTTGCGCAAATACTATCCGGAAAGTTGTATACAAGCGTCCGAGAGGGGAGTAAGAAAATGCTGTCTCAGATGCCGTCCATCTGGGAGCTGGCTAGGCGGACTGAGGAGCATGTAAAAGGCTTGATTGTTCCCGGGACGTTATTTGAAGAGCTTGGTTTCAATTACATTGGGCCAATAGACGGACACGATCTGCCGACTTTGCTTTCTACTCTGAAAAACATCAAGAAGCTTTCTGGGCCTCAACTACTGCACGTAATCACCAAAAAAGGCAAAGGTTACGCTCGTGCCGAGTCCGACCCAATTAAATACCACGGAGTTTCGCCATTCGATCCGCAGGTGGGTATTAAGCCGTCTGCCGTTAAGAAGTTGCCAACTTACAGTGCTGTCTTTGGTGATTGGGTTTGTGATATGGCACATCGTGATAAAAGACTGGTAGCTATTACCCCTGCAATGCGAGAAGGCTCTGGTCTTGTCCGTTTTGAAAAGGAGTTTCCAAAGAGATATTTCGATGTCGCGATAGCAGAGCAGCATAGTGTAAATGTAGCGGCGGGCATGGCCTGTGACGGTATTAAACCGGTAGTGGCAATTTACTCAACTTTTTTACAGAGAGGTTACGACCAGGTAGTGCATGATGTTTGTAACCAGAATCTCCCTGTCTTGTTTGCGCTAGATCGGGCTGGCTTAGTTGGCGCAGATGGGCCTACCCATAATGGGTGCTATGACATATCTTTCTTAAGATGCTTGCCAAATATGACAATTATGGCTCCGTCGGATGAGAATGAGTGCAGACAAATGTTGTACACGGGCTTCATGATGGATAGTCCGGTGGCTGTTCGCTACCCCCGAGGAACTGGTCCCGGGACAGAGATAGAGCAAGAAATGACAGCGATACCCTTAGGTAAAGCTAGCTTGGAGCGCAAAGGGGCTAAAGTGGCCTTGCTAAGCTTTGGTATTACGTTACAGCTCGCTTTGAAGGTGGGCGAATCTTTAGATGCCACGGTAGTTAACATGCGCTATGTTAAGCCGCTGGACACGGATATGATCATGGAAATGGCTAGTTCTCATGACATTCTTGTGACAATAGAAGAAAATATGATTGCCGGCGGTGCAGGTAGTGCAGTTAATGAAGTTTTGGCGCTGCATGGCAGACATTTGAAGATCGCAAATTATGGGTTACCCGATAGGCTTATTCAGCATGGAACACGAGATGACATGCTCTTGGATGCTGGTTTGACCGAGGAGGCTTTTGCGGCGTTTGTGAAAGCTCGGCTGTAAAATCAACCTAAGGAACCAGCTAACGTTTTCGTTAACGCGGCCAAGAGTCGGCTCATGTCGCTTTTGGAGATTGAACCCATTAGGGATAATCGAAAGACCTTGGTTGAAAAGCGGCCTTGGCCCGCGTAGATAATGAACCCGAGAGATTTGAGCTCATCGTGCAAATTCTCATATGATTTGCCTGCTGGCAGTTTGAAGGTGTTGAGAACGCAGGAAGACTCAGATAGTTCGATTAGCGGCTTTATTCCTAAAGAGAGCAATTTCTCTTGCACATCTGACATTCGATTAGAGAACAACTCGTGGCGAGCTTGCCACCCCCCCTCATTTAAAAATTCGTTCATTGCTTGATCAAGAGCGTAAAAGCACTGTACCGATTGCGTGAAAGGTGTTTCACCTAGATCTTGTTTAACCAGATATTGGGCTAGATCCAAGTAAACCGATTTTGCAGGATGGCTAGTTTGAAAAAGTTTTCGTCGGGTGACAACGAAAGCCGTTCCTGGTACGCCATGTAGGCATTTGTTTGCTGTGGCAGCACAGGCATCAAGTTTCCATCTTTCGAAGTCTATATTTTCCCCACCAAAACTGCTCACACCATCCATCAAGATGCGCGCTCCATGCTTGCGGCATACCTCTGAAATCGCTGCAATGTCATTCAGACGCCCAGTCGTGGTTTCGTGGTGGACTATCGCAACGTGTGAGTATTGAGAACGACTGAGGACTTTATCTAGTTTTTTCAGTGAGATCGGTAGATTCCATTCTACGCTGAGCTTTTCATGGTTTATATTGTGCGCAACTGCAATTTTAGTCATGCGCTCACCATAAACGCCATTTTCTAAGATCAGTATCTTTCCGTGCGGAGGGATACAGCTGGTAATCATAGCTTCTACAGCCGCAGTTCCAGAGCCAGTCAATAAAATGCTTGCCCAAATTTTGGTATCCAGCCCATATGTCGCGAGGATTTTTTTTCTAATATTCTTCTGTAGGTTTGCGAACTCTATTTCTCTGTGGCAAAGGTCCGGTTCTTGCAAAGCATTTCGGACGCGCTTGCTAAGCGTGACTGGTCCAGGGTTTAAAAGAATTTGTTTCACTATTTCTCTTATCCTTATGAATCGTGCATTGCTGCGCTATCCAATATAACTTTTGAGGCGGATTAAAACTTTAGATGGCGTTATAGTAGGTCGAGGAAGATCTTTTGCGGCCCCAGTTTGAATTTTCATGTGCATGAACCGCGAGCCATTGTGGCTGGAGGCTGTTAGGAAGTCATGCAAAATCTCCAATTTATTGCTGCGCCAGACATTAGAATAACTGCAGGCAGTAGCTATTTTATCAAATTGGGTGTCTTTAGAAACAGTTGCTTGCCCGCCAGTAGAGTCATGCGCTTCATTGTCTAGTAACAGATGAGAGAAGTTAGACGGATTATATGCTCCTATGGTTGCAAGATTACCAAGCCGCATAAGTGCAGCTCCATCTCCGTCTATCACCAGGACGCTTAAGTCAGGCCGACTAAGTGCTAACCCCAGACCGAGTGATGAAGCGCATCCCATGGACCCGACCATATAAAAATAATTAGGGAGATCTGAAATAGAGTATAGCTCGCGTCCAGTATGTCCAGTAGTCGCTATAACGACAGTATTAGTTCCTTTGGTGTTTTCTACGACTGATTGTAAAACTTGGTTTCTGGTTAGAGGAGTACCATCGCTATCTTCGTCACAGTAGTAAAATGCGTCTTGTCGCCTACTTGGAGATTGATTAGTCAGGTCAAAGTTTGCTACGGATCCTTTTTGCATAATCAAAGAGTAGGGCGTGCATTTTTCTTCTATGCTTCGGGTTATGTTAGTTAGGGCGCGATTAACTTCCTCCGTTGTTTGCGGGAAACTCTCATACCCTATGCCTACGCAATCGAATAACTCTTTAGTGATGTTGCCCATTAACTCATGTTGCGGTTCGTCTTGCTGTCCAGGTTCACCTCGATGAGTGCAGATAATTAGTACAGGAATCTTAAAAGTATGTATGAGTGACGTTAGTGGGCTGATGGCATTACCAAGCCCTGAGTTCTGCATTAGCGCAACACTTTTTTTCCCTCCTATAGAGGCGCCTGCTGCAATAGCTATAGCATCACCTTCATTCGCCGCGGAGACGTAGTTGAGTGGTTTCGTACTGATTACATAGTTTATTAGTGGGGTTAAGAACGAGCATGGCACGCCTGAGTACCAGTCATATCCTTGTTGTTGTAGAGGCAATAGAAATTCTTCTGCTCGTATCACGTATTGGGACCTTATTTTGAGTGGTTTGCGGTAAATTCGCTAGCACGCTCGAGATCTTGTAAAGAATTGACGTTGATCCAGTGGCCATGAATATAGATTACGCGAATTGGTCGTTTGTTTAACACAAGTCTGTTCAATAGAGCTTTCATATCAAACGTGGAAAAATCGGCACTTTCGGATAGCTGATCCAAAGCCTCTTCGAGCCATTTTCTGCCCTTCCCATGGATCCGCATCATCCCGATCCAACGCCCGTTGGAATGTGAATTTTCTTTATGAGACCGATCACTTACTTCTTTCAGCAGTATGTCTTGCCCCCATAAAGAGCGATCATCTGGCTCGCTGCAATAGGCATAGTCAGGGATTCCAGTCTCATCTGACTGCAGTATTTGCGAGTCAATAATAACAGTTATCTCGCGATCGGACTCTATAAGACTCTTGAGGACATACCCTCTGAACAAGATATCGCCGTACATAAGTACCATATCGTCAGTAAAACTCTCCTTTGCGCATAACAAGGACGTCAACTCTCCAGTTGTCGCGTGCAAATTATTGACGATAAGTTCGATTTTTTCAGTAGGGATAGTTTCGTGTTTGTAGCCACCTACTACGGTAAGATTGTCTATACCTTGTTTCTTGAATCGCTCTACAAGCCTATCAAGTAAAGGTCTTCCGTTCACTGGTAACATTACTTTAGGTCTATCTGCGGTTAGGTTTTCCAAACCTAGTCCTTGTGCGGCTGCAAGTAAGATAGCTTTTAACTCTCGTTTTGCCCCTAGGAAATATTGTTTTTCTGCTGCCAGCAATTCATCAGCACCTTGCAGACGGAAAATTTCTTTTACGGTTGCAATGTCGTCTTCTACCTCGACTAAATTTTCTTTTAATTTAATTTTTCTGGCGGTATCTTGCATTGCGATCACCGAGCTTCTAATCAAATGGTTAGCCCAAATCACAAGGTCTATTTTGGCGTCTCTAAAGATTTTTGTAGGAGTGCTATAGTATTTTGTCGGGACTATTACAAGGGGCGATCTGGACGCCCACTCACGGGAAAACTCGATGATTTGATCGGCTTCTGAGTGAGCACTGTGAATCAGTATTGCGTCGGCACCTGCCTTCCTATAAGCCTCTGCTCTTCGCAGTGCTTCTGCTGTATTCCAGCCAGCAATGTATGCCTCGACACGTGCTACGATACAAAAGTCATCGTCTGTTTGTGAGTCTTTTCCTGCTGCAATTTTCCCACAAAATTCATCTATATCTGCAAGTTCTTGTCTTTCTCCGGAAATAAAACTATTTGTCTTAGGGAATAACTTATCTTCTACGCAGACCCCAGCTACTCCACGTTGTTCCAGCTTTTTAACCAGGCGCCGCATATTATTAAAATTTCCATACCCAGTATCTCCATCCAGAAGAATCGGAATATTGCAGGCGTCCACCATAAATTCCACCATGTCGACAATCTGTGTCCAACTGGCTTCGTTGTTATCCCTGACACCATATTGGGCGGATAGGGCAAGACCGCTAGCCCATATTCCTTTAAAATCAGCTTCTTCAGCGATACGCGCACTTATTCCATTGTGTGCCTCTAATATGAACTCGAGGCTATCTGATAGCAGGAGCGCTTTCAGCTTTGAGGTATTTGTTCTTTGTTGATTAGATGACATTGATTTTGGGCAATATTTCTTGTGAAGCTCGCTCAATATCCTCAGGGTAATCTATTTCTATCCACGGGAGTCCAGTTATGTCCTCCACCCCTATATTATAGTCTGTATTTATCGCAAGTTCTCGTAGTGCTTCTTCATGTGGTTGGGACTCCATGCCAGCTTCAATAAATCCCTCTATAACTTCCTTTAGCTTTACCGCAGTGCTTGCACAAAACTTAAAGAAGCCAACTGACTCGCCGATCTGATCATATACTAGAGTGGAGCTTATAGTTTTTCTGAACTCTACAATTTGCTCGTTTCTTAAGCATATTTTTACTGGCTCATCTCCATCTATATAATTTCGGTCAATCAGGAAACAGTCTTTAGAGGAACTATTGACTAGGCGAGAGAGTATCTTAGGATGGTATAGGACATCAGCATCCATAACCAAAACATCTCGGCTACCATCACACAAAAAATCTCGCATGCTCCAAAGGCTAACGATAGATCCTAGTTTGTATAATGGGTTGTATTCGTGAGATATATCTGCGAACCCTTTTTGTTGCAGTCTTTCGACTATAGCTACTGCCTCGTGTCCAAGACAGAGATGGATATCAGTTACCCCTACTTCTCTAAGCGCAAGAATATGTCTTTCAAGAAGAGAGATGCCATCAAATTCTAAGAGGCATTTCGCAGATGCGTGTACAGAGCGAATACGATTGCCAATTCCAGCGGCTAGTATTATAGCGTTCATTGTGGCTTTTTAAGCAGGCGAGTCAATGTCTTGCCTACGCCGAAATATGCGAACGCATCTTTTAGCTGCCCGTAGAAATATCCAAAGGTCGAAATACTTGGATCCGTAAGGTACTCCAGTGTTAATACGATGCGTTTATCTCCGGATTTGGCAGGTGTAACTCGATGTCGGATGTTGTCTCCATTAAAAAAAACAAGAGAACCAGGTGAAATATTCTTACTATACTTTTCAGTAGCCTTAAGACCATCCTTGCTGAACAGCTCGTATTCTAGCGCACAGCAAGAGTCGTCTACGAGACCTATCAGACAGGTATATCGAGAACCTTTATAATAGGAGGTGTCATAATGGAATCCTACATGGTCTCCTTCTTGATCGTATGAGTAAAGTGCATAGGCGTGAGGATCAGTCATGGGGCAACACGTGAGCGGTTTACCGACTAAAGAACTTAAGAAGTTCGTGAGTGAGGTTGAAGTATATATAGAGCTGAAGATTGGAGCATGGTCCTTTAAATCAAACCTCGAGACGCTACCTCCTTTTTTGTGTTTAGGGATAAAACTCCTATGAACATATGGCTCGAGTTGAGGTAGACTCTCTTGCATGGCATGCAGAAGACAGTTGGGTAAGAATTTGTCTATATAAATAAACTCGTTGTTTGTTCGAAATTCAGCCTCTGCGCTTTCGGTTTGCACGCTATTTAATTGGTTTGAAAAGTCTGTTTCAGTAGCAGGTTGGGAACAGGCGATAGTCATGAGAAGTTGAACAACCTTTTATCTTGCGGCACTTATCCGTGGGAAGGGCTTTCCCAGACGAAGATGGCCTATTTTTCGGGGCGTAATTTGCTGAGCACTCTGCGATTATGCCATAGTCCGACAAGGCGTAACCATAGAATTGGCTAATAAAATGTCAAAAATCATTAAAGTTTTATTTTTACTGGTGGGTGTTGGGTTACTTATAGTGGTGATTCGCCAGACTGATCTGACCCATTTAGCCCAACACATCTCTGTTATCGGATTTTTTGGTATTGCTTTGATTCTCGTCGTTTATAGTTTGTACTTCGGAGCCGATGTCTTGAGCTGGCAAATCACTATGCCGAAAATTCCTTTGAAAATACTTTGGTTCGGTCGCCTATATGTAGTACGAATGATCGGTGAAGCCTATAACAACCTTACGCCGACTGCTTCTTTGGGGGGAGAACCCATCAAAGCATGGCTGCTTAAATCGAATTGGGCGATCCCAGTCAGAGACTCAGCATCTTCGTTGGTTATCGCAAAAACAGCAAGCATGTTCTCTCTATCTGTTTTTGGCAGTTTGGGTGTTCTCCTTCTGTTTCAAAGTTCTGCGTTCGCTGAGAATGAGAAAAACATCGCGTTGGGTGGCTTGATTTTTATAATATTTTCCTCAGTTGTGTTTTTTATGATGCAGTATTTTAGTTTCTCATCATTTGTGGTGGGTAAAATTTCTAGTAATAGATTCTCCAGCTTATTACAGAAAGCCTTTAGCACCGTGAGGGATATAGACAGTAGGTTCGATGTTTTCTATAGGCAGCATGGTTTGCGTTTTAGCGGTGCTTGCTTGGCCGCTATGGCTAATTGGCTTCTTGGCGTTGTAGAGGTTTTCGCGATCTTGCATCTTATCGGTTATCCACTCACCCTTGCGGAGGTGATCATTATAGAGAGCCTTGTTCAACTGGTTCGCACTATCACGTTTTTTATACCCGCTGGATTGGGTACACAAGAAGGAACATTCTTTATTGTTGTTGGTTCCCTTACTGGGGTTCCTTCTGCAGGTTTAGCAGTAGCCCTCATCAGACGATTTCGGGAGCTGATTTGGTTGGCAGCGAGCTTTTTATTAGCGATATTGTACTCAGTTAATCCCGAAGCTATATCAAAATCCGATCTTGAAGAGCTTTAGGTCCAGCATTTAGTCTATCATTTTCATTTTTTGGAACCACTCTAATGAGTCTTGAATGGCCATCTCAGCAGGTCGCGCGCTGTAGCCAAGCTCTTCAGAGGCTCGTGCGGATGAAAAAAACATTTTATGAGCAGCCATTTTTAACCCATCAATTGTGGTTTGAGGTTCCGGCCCATTAGTTAGACTAGCCCAAACCTCAGAGGCAAATGCAACCGGGTAGATGACCGATCTAGGGATTCTCAAGCGAGGAGCGGGATGATTGCAGTATGTGGCAACGATATCGAGGATCTCTTTTAAAGTTTTATTTTCGCCGCCAAGAATATATCTACGCCCTATCTGGCCTTTATCGTGGGCAAGTAAATGGCCTTTCGCCACATCGTCCACATGAGCGACATTAAGGCCTGTGTCGATGTATACCGGCATACGGCCGTTAGCGGCATCTCGGATAATCCTTCCCGTAGGAGTCGGTTTAGGATCGCGGGGCCCTATGGGTGTGGAGGGGTTTACAATGATAGCCGGCAAATTTTCTTTTGCCACAAGATGGCTCACAATCTCTTCGGCTAAAAATTTTGAACGCTTGTAGTGACCAATCATGTCTTTAAGACTTGAAGGAGTGTCTTCGCAAGACGAACTCCCATCATTCATTAAGCCGATAGTCGCGACACTGCTGGTATAAACAATTTTACTAACGCCTGCTCGCATTGCAGCACGCATAATATTTTCTGTTCCCACTACGTTATTAGCGTAAAGTTCATTATAGTTTTTAACCCATAATCTATAGTCGGCTGCAACATGGTAAAGAGTGTCGCAGCCTCTCAACGCGCGTTCTAGAGAGCCGCTATCTTGGAGATCTCCATTAATAATAGGGACATCTAGATCAGAGATGGTCTTGGTGTCACTCGATACTCTTTTTAAGAGCTTTAAGGTGATGCCTTCATTTAAGAGCGCCCTTGTGACTGCATTTCCTAGAAAGCCTGTCGCACCAGTTACCAGAGTCGTCATTTTTCACAAGCCATAATATTTTTGTACTGAAATGCTACAAAAAGAGCAGCTATAGGAGCGGCTAGACTAGCTAAATATAAAAAAGAACTTAAGCTCTCCAGGAGGGTAACGAGCGGTATTAAATACAGAATATCTTCTGCTTCAAAGCCTCCCCAACGAGCTTGGCGAATCCTCGATTTTCCGTGTTTTCCTTCTATTAGATACCGTAGATGAAAGATAAGAGCCACTGATATCCCTGAAATTATGCCCGCTTCCAGCGCGTAATTAACTTCTGAAAAAATGGCTACGCCATAGCCTATTCCTACAAACATTGATACGGTGACCAAAGCATCTGATGCCAGATCAAAAATATGCCCAAATTGACTTTGTTTATTTGCAAGTCGAGCTAACTCTCCATCCATATGGTCAATGAAGTTAGATGTGACGATTAGCCACGCCGCTGCATTAGGATAAGTTCCTTTGGCGAAGAGCCATGCTCCTACAAGCCCTATAATCAACCTTAGTAGAGTGAAGTGATTAGGATGGATTAGGTTAGAGTTTTTGCAAGGGGTTATCAGCCAAGCTGCCGCTTGCGCATCCCAAGGTTTAGTGCGCAATTTTGGCACTCTTTTTTACATATATACGAAGTAATAACGGGAGGCATCCCAGCGTACTAATTAAAGTTACTAAAAGTCCTAAACTCAGTAAAAGGCCCATACTCCCAGTGCCCGCATGGGGTGAAATGGCCAAGTTGCCAAAGCTAGCCATTGTAGTCAGGGTGCTGAGAATTACTCCCCGTGCGGTACTGGTCTGCATGAAATTCATCGACAAGCTCCCGTGGTTGATATGGCGGTGAATGATGTGCAGTGTACTATCTACACCAATTCCTATGATCAATGGGAGAGCAATGATGTTGGCAAAGTTAAATGATAAATCTACTAAAACCATGATTGAGGTTGTTATTACACATGCCAAGACCATTGGGATAAGGGCGATGGCCACATAGAACGGTTTCCTCAAAGACATCCAAAGCACCCCGATGATAACAAGACAGGCGGTTACAAACGCTTGAGTGAACGACGTGAGTACTGAGTGACTCGCTTCTAGGCTAATAATAGGGGTGCCGGTAGCTCCATGACCAGTAACTTTTCTTACGCTAGATATAAAGGCAGAAATTTTTTCGTTAGAATCTAACGATTCTTTCGGATCAATTTGTAATCTGATTCGACCTTCTTTAGTTACCCATCGGTTTTTAAGGGTAGCAGGTAAATTCTCGAAATTCACACCGCTCGGAGACAGTCCATCATTTATCTTTTTTATCAATGGAGAGAAGTGACGCATGGTTAGTGCCTCTATATCTCGGCTATGTTTTAAGTTTTGATAGTCGTGGGTTTGGCTAATGTTATTTAGTATTTTTTGCAGCTGAGCCTTGTAACGCAGCAACACATTTGACGGGTTGAGATGTTCGTTAATCGTTTTGATATTCTGTATCAAACCAACTTTAAGGGTGTCACTGTTAAGCGCTGGCGTGTTTAAGTTCTCGGTAAGTTTAAATTCCCCTCCCATCACTAATCCTAACTCATCGATGACAATTAGTTTTGAGGCCTGCTCTTGCGGAATAAAAGATGAGATGAGAGTAACGTTGCCAGCCTTTGATACTTTAGACAGGCGCTTTTTTATGTCTAATGCATTCGACATGTCGGCTGCAACAAAGGCAATCTCGTCTAGTGGGTTCTCTTTATCTAAAGACATTTCATGTAAAGTTTTCACGGACTCAGCGTTCTGGTTGTTTAAGTGTAGTGGGTTGATATCGAAGGAGATATCTTTTGATACGTATAAGCCTGTAGACACAATGATAACTAACATGCTCACAAGATACTTTGAGGAGGTCTCGGTAATTTTATGCTTGGCTGGTTCTGTTTCCCCATTTAAGAGTATCTTATTTTTTTTCGCTGGAAGCACTGATAAGCAGGCGGGAAGAACCGTGAAGCTCATAACAAAGCTTACAAGCATCCCGACACCTGCAATCATTCCAAGCTCGCCTACACCTTTATAGTCAGTTGGGATGAATGCGAGAAAGCCAACCGCGCTGGTCAGTGCACATAGCCCGAGTGGCACGACTCCGTGACGAGCTGCGGCAGTTATAGCCTTGGGTTTAGATTGAAAAAGATTTTCTTCTTGAAATCGCAAGCAGTAGTGAATTGCAAAGTCAGCCCCTAGACCCACATACAATACGGCGAAGGCTATCGAAATCATATTTAGAGTGCCAATAGCGACCGTTGCAAATGCGGCAGTAAAGGCTAGTCCTGTCAGTAGCGTGAAAAGAATCGCTAGCAGTAAAGTGAATGATCTTAAGCCTATCAGAAGAACAACGATAATTAGTGTTAACGACAGAGCCGCAGCTTGCTTTGCACCTTCTATAACACTTTGCAATTCGTCATGGCTAAGTGCGGCAGAGCCAGTGAGTCTTATGGTGATTTCTGGCCAAAGATCTGACTTGAAGCTGCTGATCAGAGTACGAAGTTCAGACATGATTTTATTGGCAGGCAAGATTTGACTAAAGTCCAGTTCAGGCGCGATAACGATTACTCGCCTATGCGTTTTTAGGGACGAGGAATCACCTGCCAATAAATTCTGCCAAGACATCGGGATAGAGCTGCCTTCCGATCGTTCTAACGCTTCGGTCAGCACTATTATAAATTTCTCTGATTCAAGGTCGTGCGTGCTTTTCGAGCGCTCATTTATTTCATTAGTGAGTGCGAGCAGTCCATTTAAAGTTGGATTGGCAGCCAATCTTCCAAGCATTGCTTGAGCATTTGTGAGTCTTGTCGATAATGTTTCTATCTCTTGGAGAGAGAGATATAAAAATTTGTTTTCTCGGAAAAATGCGCTGTTTTCCAAGTAAAAAATTTGTTGTGGGCTAAGGCCTATACCAGCTAGCTCGGATATAAAGTGTTCAGCTGTCTCATCCGCTAAATCTGGAGTCGGCCCGTCAATAACTATCGCAATAGTGTCTGAGAAAGCAGGAAAAGCTTGTTTGAAGTCTGTTTGAGCGATTCTCCATGGTACTTTGGACGAAATCATATCTTCGGTATTTGTGTTTATCTTTGCGTTCAATACGGTAACCCAACTACACACACTAGCGCCGAGAAAAGCCACAGCCAAAACCCAATACTTGTGTTTCAAGCTGTATTGAGTGACAGAAGCCATAGTCCGTAAAGAGAGATTTTTTAGAGACATTGTTGTAAAAGAGTTGCCGCTTTTTTCAGATGGCGGAGCGCTGAATAGTAATTAAAGCCTAGTCGCATTAGTGGCACAATTTGCCGTGGGTTTTGCGCTAGGCTTGCAAGGAGTTGAAAAATATCAACCTCTCCGTTTTCTTTTAAGGTGCTGGTCGCGACCATAGGTATGTCGCAATCCGCTCGGTCGACTATGCAACGAATAGCCACAAAGTCTATCTTCGCATCGTATGCGACTTTTGCAATCGCGGCGCTTTCCATATCTACAACTTCAGCATGAAATTTTTCGTGTAGCTCCTGTTTTTCTGTTGCTAACGGTACTGCTTCTTTCGTGCTGTAGAGTAGCCCACCCACTTTAGGATTCAAAGACTTAAGAGTTCTTGTCAATGAGCTAAGACGGTCAGGATCGAACCTAAAATATTGGCTTTCATTATCTATGACGGCATTAGTTATTATAAGCTCCCCTACGTCAAGTTGTGGGTCTAGTGCTCCAGCTACTCCCCAACTGATGAGAAAGTCACACCCTTGTTCGAGAAGATTTTTCGCCGACAACATCGAGTTTTTTTGGCCCGCAGCCGCGGTCGCAACGTGCCAGCTGCTTTGTCCTGAATAGCTCGAGTGGCCTCTAAATGTTCTGGCCTCGGCAGGCATGGCGGTAATGACTCCAAAATGCACGATTAATTCTGTTTCTGATATGTGGTTAAATCAGAAATACTAGTTAAAGGCATCTGAATTTCTTTTTTTTGTAAGCCTATGGCATTTATCTTAAACAGCATTTTAAGTGCAGTATTTGACATAACGAAAAAGCTGGTGGTTGCAGCTGTTATTTTCACGCTCCTGCGTGATATTTTCACTTGAGAGCCATGAGTGAAATTCGGATTTTTCCGAATTTTTTTGATCGTCAGCAGAGACATCCCAAGAGCCCATAGGCAGAATCTCCTTATCCCTGTCTGATTACGGGGCAGCAGTAGAGTAAAAATTAGAGCATTACTTAGGTGCCCGTATGTAGTCGCAAGCATTTCAAGCATAAATTTGCGAAAAGCTTCGCCGCCATTTTCTGGGACGGGTGTTTTGAACGATACTCCGTGTTTTTCAAATGTTTTGCGGGGGAGCCAGCACGCCCCTCGTTCTTGGTCGGTCCAAACGTCTTTTAGAATGTTGGTCATTTGCAGTGCTTGGCCAAACGAGACAGAGAGTTGAAGGAGCAGTTCTTTTTTTTGTTTTAGCTCGGGGCAGTAGTCGCAAAATAGTTCGGTGAGCATTTCTCCAACGACGCCAGCGACATAATAGCAGTACCGATCCATTTCGCTCTGATCCGCTAGGCCATCTAGTGTTTCTTTTTGCTGGTAATACATCATGCCTTTGGTCATTGTCAGGACGCATCTGGTGATGGCTGCTTTTTGTGTGTTGTTCAAATCGTACGTTATTCGAAGCACCTTTCCCGAGGCTTTTATGAGTTCTTTTTCTGCGACAGGCGTACTTATAGCTAGGCTAGTTGAAAGGTCTTTTCCAAAGCGTACATGGTCTTTGTCCCCTCGAAGGACAGATACGAACCAATCTGCAAATCTCACTTTTTCTTCTTTAGACATTTCCGGATCATCTTCTATCGTATCTGCAATTCGGCATAACAGGTACGCATTTCCTACGGCCCGCCTAAGTACTCCAGGAAGTTGGGGGATCGTTAATGCAAAAGTGCGAGAAACACCAACGAGGATCTCAGTCTGGAATTGTTCGTCTTCTATAGTGGGCGCTGTATCCATTTTCTATTACTTTTTTAAGTTTTTTTGTTAGGTTTTAGTTTTGCTGCAGCCGCGGCTTGGTGTTCATTAAAACTTTACTGCGCCATTATTCGTTTTCGACGTATAATAGACCGAAACCACCTGTTAACACGATTGGGTATATTTTCAAGGTAATAATATCATGAGACTGAAATCCAGATGTGCTACTTATAGATTTATATGTTGCAGTGCAATATAATAGCTGATGCCTGATGCCTGATGCCTGATGCCTGATGCCTGATGCCTGATGCCTTTTTAGCAAAAACTGCCTTTTTAGCAAAAACGTTACCTTCGGTATTCCTTTTCCACCCATAGAATTTAATTACGTTGTAACCATATGCCTTTATTTGATGAAGTTGTCCCCGCGCTCCGAGAAGCATTAATTCAAAGAGAATATACCTGTCTGACCCCAGTGCAGAACGCTATGTTAGAGCCAGAGCTGAAAGATAGAGACCTATTGGTGTCGGCACAAACGGGGTCAGGTAAGACCGTTGCTTTTGGACTCGCAATGGCTTCTACCTTGTTGGGAGAGAAGGAAAAAATCGACCCGACAACTGCCCCGGTTGCTCTGGTTATAACCCCTACCCGAGAGCTGGCCTTGCAGGTAAAGGCCGAATTATTATGGCTTTACAAAGGCACAGGCGCAGCTATCTCTTCCTGCGTGGGCGGCATGGACATGCGGACTGAAAGGTCGGCTTTGTCTAGAGGGACTCATATCGTAGTCGGTACGCCCGGACGACTTAAAGATCACCTTGAGCGGGGATCTCTTAAATTACAAGACATCAAGGCTGTGGTTCTAGATGAAGCCGACGAGATGTTGGACATGGGCTTTCGTGATGATTTGGAATTTATCCTGCAAACAATGCCCAAGAGTCGGCGTACGCTCATGCTTTCAGCTACCGTGCCAAAGCCCATTGTCACTTTGGCTAAGAACTATCAGAATAAAGCTGTGCGAGTAAGCACTAAAGAAGAAGACAAACAACACGTCGATATTGACTATAAAGCCTACAACGTATCCGCAAAAACCCGTGAAGACGCTATTGTTAATGTCTTGCGTTACTACGACGCGAAAAATGCGTTGATTTTTTGTGGGACAAGAGCTGCAGTTAATGAGATGACTGGTAAATTCGCTAGTAGGGGTTTCTCTGTCGTTGCTCTATCGGGTGAGTTGAGCCAAAAAGAACGAACCTATGCACTTCAAGCCTTGCGTAATGGCAGTGCAAGGGTGTGTGTTGCAACTGACGTCGCGGCACGTGGCTTAGATTTGCCCAATTTAGAGCTGGTCATTCATGCTGATATTCCAAAAAATAGCCAAATCCTGTTGCATCGAAGTGGTAGGACTGGTCGAGCTGGCAGAAAAGGAACAACCGTTCTCATGGTTCCGGGCAATGCCCGTCGCAGAACAGAAATTCTTTTTAAGCATGCCAATGTCACCGCAGCTTGGGGCGCCCCTCCCTCGGTATCGGAAATTCTAAAACGCGATGATCAAAGGATAGTGCAGGCTCCTGAATTGGTAGAGCCTATTGCTGAGGATGAGATTGAACTAGTTAAGACACTTGTTGATTGTCATGGAGAGCAGAAAATTGCTGCTGCTTTTGTCCGATTGTTTCGTGCCGGTCGATTAGCGTCTATGAAGCTCAAGGATGTTCCAAGCGCCGACTCATCTAACGACAGGGGAAAGAGATCCGGCTCGAATCACGCTTTTACACAAGGTGTATGGTTTGTTCTGTCTGCTGGACGGAAAGACCACATTGAGGCACGTTGGTTACTCCCTATGCTATGCAAGGTAGGGCGGCTTCAGCATGGGGATGTGGGGAAAATTATCATTAATGAAAAAGACACTCATGTTGAATTTTCGAAAAAAGCGGCAGAGCTGTTTTTAAAAGCTATTTCTCCCGAATTGTTGTTAGAACAAGATATCGCCGTTAAGAAATTACCTGATAGCTTTCAACCGCGGGGTAGTCGCGAAAGACGCTCGCGAAGCGGTAATTCTTTTGATAAAAAGGGATATATCGCAAAGAGGAACCGAGGGGAGGACGCACCTTTTGAAACAAAGAACAAACGAGCCGCTGGTGATAACAAAGATCGAAAGAAAACTAATCTAGCCAGTGCTGCGGAAGGTAGAAAAAAGGTTGTTAAGTTGTCGTCCTACCAACCTGATCCTAGCAAGAAACCGGATCACAAGTTTGATGGTAAAGGGCAATCTGAGACTAGAGGCAAAGGGATGAAGCCTCTGAGGGGACGGGCTGGGGGAAAAGCGGCTTCGACTTTTGAGAAACGTAAGCGAAGTATCAAGAAAAAAATAAGTTGATCCTATGCCAGCTATTTTGTTGATTGAGCACTTTATTAAAGGTGCGTTCGTGTATAGTTGTGAATATAAACCGTGAGGAAACTATGAAAAAGCTGCGCTATCTTGCGATTACATTTTTGATATTTTCAGGCCAAGTGCTTGCGGCAACTTGTGAGGTGACTGTGAATGGATCCGATATGATGCGTTACGATGTCACGGAGATAAAGGTCGATGCATCATGCTCGAAATTTAAAATTACGTTGAATCACATTGGGACGCTTCCCGCTAACATTATGGGACACAATGTGGTGGTTGTTAAAGACAGTGATTTTCAAGCAGTCGTCGGATCTGTCAATATGAGTCATGGAGCCAAGGGTGGTTATTTGCCGGCGGACGCCCCTATTTTGCTCAAAACCGAGTTGATCGGTGGCGGTGGTATCACCGATGCAGTTGTCGATACCGCTGCATTTGAAAAAGGACAATCCTACAAGTTCTTTTGCAGTTTTCCTGGCCATTATTCGATTATGAAAGGAGTGCTCGTATTTAACTAGGCGTTATATGAGATATTCCGACTCCCTGTTGGGCCGTTTCCCTTCAGAAGAATCATCGACTTTACTTATTTTTCAGGTGTACCTGAATTAAGAACTCGTGTGCTTTTTAAAAGAATTTTCCGCTATTGACGCACATTCCGGAGATCCTGGACTCTGTTAGAGTGATTAGATCGATTGTCCTTTTTGTTCCACAATGGTAGTGTCATTTTTAAAGATAACTCAACAGTGAAAAAATGAAATTAAATTTTGACTTACTTTTTGCCTCAGTCTTGTTCGCGGTTTCGTTATATGTGAGTGCTGAAACAGAAACCACCTGCACTAGAAATTCTGATGGAGCCATAATCGCGACAACGAGTGGCATGCCTGTGACTGATACCGATGGAAATACGGGAGATGCGTGTAAAGAGATTCCAGATTTCTATGAAATTAAAGTTTTTCGTTTTGGTCTTTGTACGGCGAATCTATATACCAACAACGATTTGCCAAGCTGTTCTTTCTTAGTAAATAGCGACACTGGCGTAGACCATGTTATTAGCTACCCACAGAAAGCCAGCCTCGATACAAGTAGCGCGATGTCTTTAGGTACCTACGATCATATGGTCCTAGTATTAGAAAACAAACTAGGCATTAAGCATACTGAGCAATTTAGTATCGCTGTCAATGGCGCTACTAGTTCAGGGACGCAATGTTGGACTATAGACAGTACGACTGCTTATGCAGGAGGGCGTGACGGTGTACTAAATGCTGGTCCTGAAACTCCCGCTATGGATTGTGGTGATAATACCCCCGCAGCTGCATATACTTATGAAATTTTTGACTCGTTTGGTGAGGGAGGAGATGGTGCTATTTTTTCAGCTGTAGACGATGACGGTATGAGTATGTCGTCAGGCACTATGCGTGCTAAGTTGTTAGAAGCAGACCTAACGACTGCTACGAAGTTCCAAAACGCGGATCGTCTTCTAGTAGCCGCAGCGCTAAGCGCTTCTAAGACGGTCACTACAACTAGCGCCATTGAGCTAAAGTTTAAGATGACCGATTCTGTAAGTGTCGATCTAGGCTATAACGAGGACGACAGTAAACTATTTGCAATTAAAAGCGGGGCTGATCCGTTTCAGGTCGACCTTGTTATAACTAACTAAGTTGTGCTGAAAAAACAACTTTACTTTCCCTAGCTTAAGTAATGAAGGTCGATACGCTATTGCCGCTTGGGAAAGTTGATCCGGGGCTGCGAGAACCTTCACAGCCTTTTAACCTTCAAACTGTTCCTGAGCAAGCCCTTAGCGCGGAAAAGATTGGCTTCGATAACATCATGTTTGAGGAGACTAAGCACGATCCCTATGCAGTGATGGCCTTGGCTGCACATGCCACCAGAAAAGTTGGCATCGGCACGGCAGTTGCGATCGCGTTTCCCCGAAGCCCTGCTGTCACAGCGATGAGTGCCTGGACTTTGCAAAGCCTCTCAGGTGGCAGATTTACACTAGGCTTAGGCACACAAGTTCGAGCTCATATTGAGCGTCGCTATGGTTTCAAATGGACTCCTGCGGGACCTTGGATGCGCGAGTATGTTCTTGCGGTTAAAGAGATCTGGCGAGCTTGGCAAAATTCTGATCAGCCTAATTTCAGCGGCCAGCATTATAATATAAATCTAACGGTTCCTTTATTTGACCCAGGACCTATTGACGTACCCCATATTCCAATTCACTTAGCAGCCGTGAATCCCTATATGTGTGAAGTTGCCGGAGAGGTTTCCGAGGGCTTGCGGCCCCATCCTGTTTGCACTGCTGGCTATATTGAAAATGTTATGTGGCCGGCTGTTCATCGAGGCGCGGCTAAGTCTTCACGGTCGATAGTAGATTTTTCTATGAGTATTAAGCCCCTTATTGCTACTGCTCCTGATGAAGACGGTCTTCAAATCAAAATAAGAGATATACGGGCCCGAGTTGCATTTTATGCATCTACCCCTGCATATAGAACAGCTTTCGAAGCGCATGGGCTAGAGAGCTTGGCAGACGACCTTAAGCTGTTATCTCGCGCTCAGCGCTGGAAGGAGATGCCATCTCAAATCTCAGATGATGTTCTGCACCAATTTGCATGCGTCGGTACCTACGACAACATTGTGCCTATCCTTAAAGACAGGTACAGCGGCATTGTTACAAATGTTGAATTTAGTATCCCCGTAAACACTCCAGAAGACGGAGACATTTTGAGAGCAATGATTAGTGAGCTACGTTCCGCTTAATTTCGGGCTATAGCTAATCATCCGCAGTTTTTCTGCTCGCGAAAGTTTTTTTATGCTTGACTCTCGTTTTTGAGCCGTGCTCCGATCGTCGGCTATTTCTGAATATACGTGTTGCAGCGGCCCGCGACCTTTTGTGTATTTTGCTCCATGCCCATTACTATGTGCGGCAAGACGTTTTGTTAAGTCGTTGGTGATCCCAGTATACAAGGTACCATCGCTACATTTTAACATATAAACAATCCAGCACATCTTGGCTCCGCTTTAGGAATCGCGTCTAAAAGAAAATCGTACTAAACTTTCCAGCGCGTCTTTATATGGACTTTGAGGAACGTCTCTAATCGAAGCAAGCGCTTTTTCAGCTGCTTCTTCCGCTAATTTCCTAGTATAAGAAATGGCGTTTGTAGACTCGATAGCCTCAGTAATAGATGAGAGCTGATCCAAGCCTCCAGTTTTAATTGCTTTGCGAATAATGTCCGCTTGTCCTGCCGTTCCATGCCACATAGCGTATAAGAGCGGAAGAGTGGGTTTACCTTCTGAAAGGTCGTCACCAATGTTCTTTCCTAGTTTATCGGGAGACGAGCTATAATCAAGAGCATCGTCAGCCAATTGGAATGCTGTGCCAATGTGCATCCCATAAGCGCTCATGGCTGCGGTGGTTTCCTCTCCTTCGCCTGCTAGAACAGCGCCTAAGCCTGACGCAGCCTCAAAAAGTTTTGCGGTTTTGTTTCTAATGGTAACTAAATATCTAAGTTCCGTAATCTCTGGGTCATGACAATTAAGCAACTGCATTACTTCACCTTCCGCGATCACATTCGTGGCATCAGCTAGAACCCCTAAAATTTTGTTGTTATCTAAAGCGACCATCATTTGAAAAGCGCGCGAATACAGAAAATCTCCCACTAAGACGCTCGCTTCGCTCCCCCAGAGTTCATTTGCAGTTTGACGTCCCCTTCGGAGCTTGCTGCTGTCGACAACATCATCGTGTAGCAGTGTCGCAGTGTGAACAAGCTCTAAAATAGCGGCTATATCGATGTGCTGATGACCTGTGTATCCCAGTGATTTTGCGCTTAGCAGAGCGATTAACGGACGTATTCTTTTGCCTCCTCCTTGAATAATATACGACCCAAGCTGGTTGATAAGATGAATCTCTGACGTTAAATTCGCCATTAGCAACTCATCCACTTTGTCGGCCTCTACCGAAATAAGGTTCCTCATTTCTTCAATATTTATTTTGATAACTTCACTCACTTATTTAGTATTTTTAAATTTCTTACGGTTTGTAGCTAAGCCTTTGTCAAGACGCCTCAAAGAAACCCATTGTATTATGCTAATTCTTCTTGTTTCCAGTTGTCTATTTCCGTAGAATCGCCCTCCACGTAAAAGTATTTCGCTATATATTGATATTAGCATTGGTAAAAATTATGCATGCAGTTATAAAGACTGGGGGTAAACAGTACCGAGTTACCCCCGGCGACAAGTTAAACGTAGAAACTTTATTGAGTGACGCCGGTAGCGACTTCCATTTTAATGAAGTCTTAATGATTTCGGATGGGGATGACATTTCGGTCGGCGCTCCTGTATTAGAGGGTGCGAGTGTGATTGCAAAAGTCATCGAGCACGGGCGCGGTGAGAAAATACGAATTGTGAAGTTTAAGAGGCGTAAACATTACCGTCGGCAGATGGGTCATCGTCAAAACTACACTAGGGTAGAAATAGTTAGCGTACAGAGAGGCTAGGAATATGGCACATAAAAAAGCTGGTGGTAGTACTCGAAACGGAAGAGATTCTGAGTCCAAACGATTGGGCGTGAAAAAATATGGTGGAGAAGCGGTTGTCGCCGGTAATATTTTGGTTCGGCAAAGAGGCACGCATTTTCATGCAGGGATTAACGTGGGAGTCGGGAGAGATCATACATTGTTCGCTAAAAATAATGGCGAGGTTCTTTTCCAGAGGAAAGGGCCGTTAAATAGACGTTTTGTGAGTGTAATAACTGGATAATTAAACTGTTTATTACAAAGCACAAAAACCCCGTTTTAACGGGGTTTTTTGTATGTGTTTGCTTTTATTGAGTAGATGTGAGTTAACGAGATGAAATTTGTAGATGAGGCGACCATCACTGTTGAAGCGGGGAAAGGGGGCGACGGCTGCCTTAGCTTTAGGAGGGAGAAGTATATTCCTGAAGGCGGGCCTGATGGGGGTGACGGAGGTGATGGAGGCTGCGTATATATTGAAGTGGATAGTAATTTAAACACGTTAGTTGATTTCAGATTCAAGAGAATTTTTCGAGCTAAAAACGGCGCTCCGGGTGCTGGACGAGAGCGAATTGGGAAAAGTGCGGATGACCTTGTCGTCAAGGTACCTAAAGGCACATTGGTGTATGTCTCTGATACCGAGGAAGTCATCGGTGATTTAATATCGGATGATTCGAAGTTGCTAGTGGCTCAAGGCGGATTTCATGGATTAGGTAACACGCGTTTTAAAAGTAGCGTAAATAGAGCACCACGTCGGATCACTCCAGGCTCGCTAGGGGAAACGCGAGAGCTGAGATTGGAGTTGAAGCTTTTAGCCGATGTAGGTTTGGTTGGGTTGCCTAATGCGGGTAAGTCGACATTGATTAGCGCGGTTTCCGCGGCCCGTCCTAAAGTGGCCGATTATCCCTTCACGACATTAATCCCCAATTTAGGTGTTGTTAGATTGAATACCCACCAAAGTTTTGTTATCGCCGATATCCCAGGAATAATTGAGGGGGCCGCTCAAGGAGCTGGCCTAGGGCTTCGCTTCCTCAAGCATTTAGAACGTACTCGGGTTTTTTTACATTTGATTGATGTCTCGAGGACCGACCCTGAGAGAGAGCCGTTAAAAGATTTTTCAACAATCGGCAGTGAACTCGAGGCATATGGAAAAGGGGTTGCCGATCAGATACGGTGGGTGATTCTCACGAAAATTGATTTAATTGGGCAGGGGAAGGTCGATGACATCGAGAGTGGTTTGCGAGATATTGGTTGGACAGGGTCGATTCACAGGGTCTCCGCGGCTACAGGAAAAGGTTGCGAGACATTGATGTACGCCATATATAACTGGCTTGTTGAACAGGATAGAGCTTGAAACTCATGGAAGAATTAAAAGAAGTTCGGGAAAAGCTTGGCAAATCAAAACGATGGGTTGTGAAAATTGGCAGCGCACTTAGCACCAATGATGGCTTAGGTCTTAATGCATCTGCGATTGATAAGTGGGCGAGCCAAATAACAGTACTTATCGCCGAAGGTCGCCAGATTGTTTTGGTAACTTCAGGCTCTATTGCCGAAGGAGTCGCGCGATTAGGTTGGAATGTACGCCCCCATTCTCTACCAGAACTGCAAGCCGCCGCTGCAGTTGGCCAGATGGGTTTAATTAGGGTCTGGGAACAAGCTTTTGAGAAACACAGCCGGATCGCCGCTCAAGTGTTGTTAACACATGAAGACCTAGCTGATAGGACGCGTTATCTGAACGCTCGAGGAACATTGTCCACTCTTCTGTCTCTTGGCGTAGTCCCTGTGGTAAACGAGAATGATACAGTTGCAACTGAAGAAATTAGCCTGGGGGATAACGATACGCTGGCAGGTTTGGTCTGTAATTTAATAGAGGCCGATATGTTAGTGATTCTGACCGATCAATCAGGAATTATGACAGCCGACCCTCGGCTCCGAGATAATGTGGAGCGAGTGAAGTATGCTCTTGTTGATGATCTGGCATTGGATGCTTTAGCCGGTGGCGGGGGAGAATGGGGGAGAGGGGGTATGAGAACGAAGCTGAAGGCTGCTCGATTAGCGGCTCGATCTGGGACATCCACTATTATCGCGGACGGGAGAGCAGAGGCCACGTTACTAGACATTGGTCTAGGCGAGTCGACAGGGACCTTGCTTTATTCGAGTCGAGAGAAAACTACCGCTCGAAAACAATGGTTGGCTGGTTCTCTGAGGGTGCGTGGGCAAATAACTGTGGATGCTGGAGCCAGAGTGGCCATTACCTCGCAAGGGAAAAGCTTACTTGCCGCTGGACTCTTGCAGATTACAGGGGACTTTAATAGGGGAGACCTTGTAGAGTTAGTTGACGAAATAGGTCAAGTTATAGGCAAAGGTCTAACTAATTATTCCTCTGACGACTGCGTTCGTATCCAAGGGCTGTCTTCCAGAGACATTGAGAGCGCTCTTGGTTTCGTCCATGAGGAAGAGGTGGTAAACCGAGATAATCTATTAGTTGAGCCTGGCCGAGCTTAAAGTTTTTTTTGTCTTTGCCTATATAGCTAAGGCATCTTTTGAATTCTAGCGCTAAGCCTAGATTTGTATCTTGCAGCCTTGTTAGTATGAATAATTTTGTTGCCAGACATTTTGTCTAATACAGGTGCTGCTAAAGCATACGCCTCTGCGGCTAAAGATTTGTCTCCCGCGTCAATCGCTCTAAGGACGTTTTTGATTCGCGTGCGCAGAAAAGATCGTCGGCTAGCGTTATGTTGACGTTTTTTTTCTGACTGACGTGCGCGTTTTTTTGCTTGGGCTGAGTTCGCCAATTGGTTAATCTCCAAAATCACTGTTAGAAGCGGCGAAACTATGCTGTTTTAGGACGTAATTGTCAATGGGGAAGAGGGGTGGAATTAAAAAAATACACTGTATAATGCTGTAACTAGCTTATTTTGCTCTTTAATTTAAAGGAAAATCGCTTGTCTATTAGATTGTTACGCTCTGTTGCAGTAATAGGTCAGATGACATTTATATCTAGAGTGCTGGGCTATATCCGTGATGTTTTGATTGCCACATTTTTCGGAGCCGGTTTAACCACGGACGCATTTTTCATAGCGTTTAAAATCCCTAATTTTTTTCGACGAATTTTTGCGGAAGGGGCTTTTTCTCAAGCATTCATTCCGGTGTTGTCAGAAACACGCGCAAAAAACGGAGAAGTTGCAGTCGCCGAATTAATCTCAGCGGTCAGTGGAGTACTAATGCTTTTTGTATGGACTGTGGTTGCTATTGGGGTCATAGCTGCGCCCGTTTTTGTCATGGTTTTTGCTCCGGGCTTTATCGGCTCGCCAGATAAATATGGTTTGACGGTTGATTTGCTGCGCATTACGTTCCCATATCTCGGCTTTATATCAATATCGGCGCTGGCATGGGGGATACTAAATACCTATGGTCGATTCGTTGTGCCATCCTTTAGTCCAATTCTTTTGAATTTGTCGATGATCGGTTCAATTCTGTACTTATCTCCTCAATTTAGCACGCCAATTTTAGCGCTTGCTATAGGCGTTTTTTCTGGAGGCGTTTTTCAGCTTTTACTTTCTTTTTTAGGTGTCAAAAGACTAGGCTTTTCTTTGTGGCCTTGTTTCAAGTTGCGTCATCCAGGCGTAAAGAAACTTTTAAAGTTGATTGGCCCTGCCGCATTAGGTGCTTCTATCGTTCAGATTAATTTGATGTTAGATATGACTCTTGCATCGTTTTTGAATGCGGGCAGTATTTCTTGGCTCTATATGTCAAACCGTATAGTTGAATTTCCTTTAGGTGTTTTCGGAGTCGCTCTGGCAACGGTCGTGCTTCCGGATTTAGCAAGAAAGCACGCTCAACAAGATAGCGAAGGTTATTCATTTATGATCGATTGGGCCTTGCGCTGGGTTGTTTTTATTGGCGTACCTGCGGCGTTAGCCCTAGCTCTTATAGCGGGCCCAGTTATAGGGACACTCTTTGGTTATGGAGAGATGGACGCTGAGGATATCGCAATGTGTGCAGCCAGTTTGTCTGCGTATTCCTTTGGTTTATTGGGTTTCATGGCGATAAAAATTTTTGGGCCGGGATATTATGCGAGACAAGACATGCGTACTCCCGTGAAAATAGGAATGCTGTCTATTGGAGTTAATTTAGTATTTAATTTAATATTAATTATCCCCTTTGGCCATATTGGTCTTGCCCTAGCTACGGCACTCGCAGCTAATGTAAATGCATTTCTTTTGTGGCGAGGTTTGTTCAGAGCTAAAATTTACGTACCTTCTAGCGGCTGGCTTGGCTTCTCTTTGCGAGTTTTGGTTTCTGTTTGTGCGATGGCCGCCGCTTTGCTTTTTTCTATGTCTCCACTTGAGGATTGGGGCTCTTGGACTGTTTTTAAAAGAATTTATGAGTTGCTGTTTTTGATGACATTGGGCACAGTGGTTTATTGTGCAGTGTTATGGTGCACTGGGTTTAGGAAACCCCATCTTCAGATGAAAAACGCTATATGACTGTTTTGAATTAATATGAAAATTATTCGCGGATTACACAACTTAACATCCCAACATTTCGGCTGCGTGGCAACTATTGGGAATTTTGATGGCGTGCATTTGGGTCATGTTGAAATTTTAAAGCGGTTGGTTATTAAATCTAATCATTACAAGGTTCCAAGTGTTGTGATTTTGTTTGAGCCGCAACCCGCGGAGTTCTTTCGTTATGGCCGGATACCAGCAAGGCTGTCTCGTCTTAGTGAAAAAGCGCAGCTAATTTCCGAATGCGGTGTTGATAAAATTCTAATACTTCGTTTTTCTCGGGATTTGGCAAGTTATTCTCCAGAGAAGTTTGTCGAGGACATTTTAGTTGAAAAAATGGGAATCAAAGCTTTAATCATCGGAGATGATTTTCGGTTTGGGACGGGTAGAGGCGGGGATTTCAGCTTATTATCTAGTCTTGCCGCTAAGCATCATTTCTCGATGGACCAAACTCCTCCTTTTCTATTCATAGGCAAACGCATCTCCAGTACTTATGTCCGTTACCTTCTCAGGCATGGCTACATGCGGGAAGCAGAGAGGATGCTAGGGCATCCTTATTGCATCGAAGGTCACGTGGTTCATGGACATAAGCGAGGCAAGGAGTGGGGGTTCCCAACAGCCAACCTGAATTTATACCGATTAACGTGCCCTATCTCAGGTATTTTCTCTGCCCTAGTTCATGGGCTTGGGCCTAAGCCTTTGATGGGCGTGGCATATGCTGGGTCAAGACCAATTATTGATGATCCGAAATATGTTTTAGAGGTCCATATTTTTGATTTTGATGAGGATTGTTATGGTAAGAAAATAAGCGTCCAGTTTTGCGATAGAATTAGAGACGACATGGAGTTTCACTCTTTCTCCGCGATGGCTGAACAGATAAAAAAAGATTCCGCGGCCGCAAGAGCGAAGTTAACCTTTGATTATCCTTGAGCAGAAGCTACTGAAATGGGTGGCGGCACTCGTTGTGATCGTCGTCTTGGATCAGGTCACTAAAGCCCTTGCCACATCTTACTTAAGTTATGGGATTCCTTTTTCTTTATTTGAAGGTCTGAACTTTACGCTTTTACATAATACTGGAGCGGCTTTTAGCTTCCTGCATGACCAAAATGGTTGGCAGCGGTGGTTTTTATCTATAGTGACTTTACTGATCAGCATCGGGCTAGTGGTTTGGTTCTGTTCGTTGCGAGGTTCTCAAACTTGGATGCACTGTGCTATTTGTTTTGTCCTTGCAGGAGCAATAGGCAACTTGTTGGATAGGTTAGTTCTTGGGTATGTAGTTGATTTTATACAACTATACTGGGGAAATTGGTACTGGCCAGCATTTAACTTAGCCGATACAAGTATCTGTGTGGGGGTTGTTATGATGGTCTTTGGTAACTCTGAGAAGCAAAACGCCGTTTGACGTAATAATTAGCTTTGAGCATCGAGTTTAGAATGAGGGTATAATTCTGTGGTCATGATCACACAAGTGGATAACTAAAGAAAATGCAGATTCACCTTGCCAATCCGCGCGGATTTTGCGCTGGAGTAGATAGAGCTATTGGGATTGTTGAAAGAGCAATTGAACTCTTTGGTGCGCCGGTATATGTTCGGCATGAGGTCGTACATAATAAGTATGTAGTTGACGGTTTGCGAGCCAAAGGTGCGGTATTCGTTGATGAGTTAGATGAAGTCCCAGATGATGGAACTGTCATCTTCAGCGCGCATGGTGTCGCTAAGTTAGTCAGAGAAGAAGCCGCGAGAAGAAAGCTCCGAGTTTTTGATGCTATCTGCCCGCTTGTGACTAAGGTACACATGGAGGTTGGGTTTTATCAAAATTTGGATCAAGAGTGTGTTTTAATAGGACATGCCGGACACCCCGAAGTTGAGGGAACACTAGGTCAGTACGTTAAGAAAGCAGATGGGCGTGGCGGCATGTATTTAGTTGAGTCTGTAGCGGACGTTGAGAAATTAGTGGTTAAAAAACCTGAATTTTTAGCATTTGTTACTCAAACGACCCTATCGATGGACGACACCGCTGAGGTTATAAATGCGCTCCGGAAAAGATTTCCGGCTATTTCTGGACCAAAGAAAGAAGATATCTGCTATGCAACTCAGAACCGCCAAGATGGGGTTAAACGCATGGTCAGTTACTGCGATTTAATTTTAGTGGTGGGTTCGCAGTCGAGTTCTAACTCCATGAGATTAAAAGAGATTGCTGAAAAGCAAGGTATCTCGGCTTTTCTAATTGATAGTGCGGAAGAAATCCTTCCTGAATGGCTTGAAGGTAAAACGAGTGTCGGGGTGACGGCAGGAGCGTCGGCACCAGAGATACTTGTTGAACAGGTCGTGCAAACTCTTCGAGATAGGGGCGGCTTTGATGTTCAAGAGGTCCCTGGCATAAAAGAGCAGGTGGTTTTCAGCCTACCGCGTGAACTCGTACAGGCTGGAGAAATCAAACGAGGAGCGTCGATATAGTATAAATTGACCTTTGTTGGCCGGTTTACCTGGATATAGACGGCTTAATTACCGCATCAGTCTAGACAGGGTCTAAATTGGCGTTATACTCACAATCCTATGAACGTGAAAAGAACAATAGTCCCACCTATTCGTCGAGAAGACGTTCCGGCTGTGCTTACGTCGTTGGGAATTACAGTGACTGCACAACGCATTGAAATTGGTGCTATTCTTCTTGAATCCATGCAACATCTCTCTGCTGAGCATGTTCAGGCCCGACTGGAAGCTGATGGCGCATCGGCTTCCAAGGCCACGGTGTACAATACGCTTGGTTTATTCGCTCAAAAAGGTTTGGTTCGGGAGTTAGTGATGGATGGGACTAGAGTATTTTATGATTCTAACCCTTCGGACCATTTTCATTTCTATAATGTAGACGATGGGACATTAGTCGATTTTCCTTCTTCTAATGTTACCGTGAGTGATTTACCAATACTCCCTTTGGGTACGAAGTTAGATAAAGTTGACGTGGTCGTTCGTATAACTACTAAATAGGGCAGTTGTTCGTTTTCGTCAGTTGATATCAATTATCAGTTCTGTTTGCCGGAGTAGCTCAGTTGGTAGAGCAGTTCATTCGTAATGAAAAGGTCGGAGGTTCGACTCCTCTCTCCGGCACCATCCATCCCTCGTTAATGTGAGAGAAAGTCATGGATTATGTCGCCATCTTCCAGAGTGAAATCAGAGTTATAGTAAGTTCCATCTATCACTTCTAAGATTGGAATGTCGGAGTAATGGTCCACAGGTGAAACTTCGAATTCCAAAGTTGCCGCACCTCGGTAAACTTTACGCGGAACAAAATTCGTCAGCTTAGTTAGGGTCAGTTGATTGACCTCCGGTGGCTGACCGTTTTTTACCGAAGGGATAAATTTCCAGTTTACGTATTCTGTAGTACCTCTAAGCATCGAAGGATCTATAAGTTCCGTTAATGCAACCTTAGCCCGAATCAACTCCGTACCGCCGCGCGCAATCTGTGCCTTTACGGCGCCGTCTTTTTCACTAATCTCAATGTCGCCTGCTTTCTTTGGCCATCCCCAAATTTCGCGTCCCCCAGCTATGGCCATGTCGTTATTTAGCATGAGAAATAAGGTATAGTTAACAGTCTTATCTTTGAATTTGGCCATTGCACATAAGGTTGATTCCCTGTAATGGCCGAATCCAGTCGCGAAGAAATAGCTAGTTAGAAGAAACATCAGACCATTTGGATCTGGCACTAGTGGTTGGGGTATCAATTTTGCGACGACTTCTGGGTCGCTCCTGAACGTCACCTGCTGGGACCAGTTGTCTCGATACTGCATGGGTGGCTGAAAATAAAGTGGTGACATGTAAGGCATCGCGTAAGACTTGTTGGGATCCGCCCGCTGAAGTGGGGGGCTCTTTTTATTTGTAGACATACTGTTTCTCCCATGTTGTTACTGACTTAGTCTCTTTCTAAAAAGTAGATGTGAAAAAGTATTGCAAAATATAGAGGGATTAATCACCGAAAATTGAAAGGTTAGTTAAGGATATTGAGCATTTCTTCTGTATAGGTATATTTTTCTCGAGGTTTCCCCTTAGGTTCCCCGCGAAGAATTTCACTCTGGTCAATTATTTTCCAGTCAGAAAAAGTGACATATGGAACTTTAGCTTCATCTAAATACTTCATTACAGAGCTTGAACCCATTTTTTCAGATTTCATAAATGGTTGAGTGAGATCATCCAATAAAGAGTTTACTGTAGCCACGCTATCTGCTCGATTAGTACCAATAACTCCTGAAGGACCTCGTTTTATCCATCCTGACACATACAGACCAGGTATGGGAATACTACTATTATCTATGATACGACCGTCTATATTAGGTATTACGCCTCGTTTTTCATCAAAGGGTATACCGAGTATAGGAATACCTTTATATCCAATGCTACGAAAAATAATCCCAGTATCAAGTTCAATATATTTGCTAGTTCCTCTAGCCGATTGACTAAATGCGTCTCCAGATAAGGTGTTTATTTCAAGTTTCACATGTTCAACATGACCATTGCCAGAAATCTCAATTGGACTTTTTAAAAATGTGAAATGCACTCGTTTTTCTTTATCAGCTGATGGAGGCTGGCCTGTAAAACCCTTAAATAGTTCATAGACTTTTCTATTGCTCACATTAGTTTTATCTGCAAGTTCTACTTCACTCATTGAATTAAGTATTAGTTCATTTTGTTCTATAACTGGATTGCAATCTTCTAGTTCACCAAACTCTTTTAGCTCTTTAGAAGTAAATTTAGCCTGTGCAGGTCCTCGTCTACCGATAACATAAATATCTTTTATATTACTCTTTTCGAGTGCTTCTAATGCATGCTCAGCTATATCAGTATATCTGAGTTCATCTGGGTTTTTGGCTAATATTCTACTTACATCAGCTGCTACATTACCCTGACCAAAAATTACTGCTACTTCATGCGAAAGATCAAATGAGCGGTCACGATAATCTGGATGTCCATTATACCAACCAACAAATTCGGTGGCTGTATAGCTTCCAGGGAAGTCTTCCCCCACAACTCCAAGCTTACGGTCAGACTCAGCGCCACATGTATAAATCACGGCATTATAAAAGGCGCTTAGAGTTTCCGTTGGTATATCTTGGCCCACAGTGACATTACCAAAAAACCTGAAATCAGGTGACTCTGCAATCTTTGCATAGACTTGTGTTACTTGTTTAAGTTTTGGATGATCAGGTGCAACTCCACTTCGTACTAGACCATAAGGAGCTGGAAGCCGTTCATACATATCAACTTTTATATTATGATTTGATTTTAATAAAGCTTCACTTGCATAAAAGCCACTAGGGCCACTACCGACAATAGCAATTTTCAGCGGATTTTGTTTGTTTTCAGGTATAGTCATACTAATTCAGTCAAATAGAGCAAGCCATAAGTGGGATATCTCATTTAAGATCTCTAATTTTAGAAACCAAGTTCTTCTTTGCGCTCCTCTGCTCCCTCCAGTGGGTCCATAGGCTCAGAACAAACTGGCAGATCTGCAGCTCTGGAAGCATTTAGTGCAGTCCATTTCTTTTGATCTTCAGGCAGGTCATCTTCCTCAAAAATAGCTTGGACTGGGCATTCTGGGAGACAGGCACCACAGTCTACACAAACTTCTGGGTTGATATAGAGCATGTCATCATCATAATGGAAACATTCAACTGGGCATACTTCAACACAGTCAGTAAATCTACATTTTTGGCAGTTATCAGTTATAACTGTAGCCATGATCTTCTCCCCTTATTTTTTTCTCAGCTGATTTAGTTCTTTAGTAAGCAAAATTATATATTAAAGCCATATGACTTCTGTCCGATATATTTCTATTATTGGTAATAAGTAATTTTTTATAATTGGATCCTGCTATTAAAAACTATTTTTCCACTTTAAAGAGGAAATTATTACTTTATAACCGATATTATAACGATAGCATTTTGTAGTTCAGGCATCTATAGAGAAATAGAATTAACGAGTCTGGGCTTTTGACACCAGAAAAAAAAGGAACGTCATGGTTGACCAATCTTCATTTCTTGAATGCCGCTGTCGTGAATGTCGCTTAACACTGTGTGACCCAATGATGCGCTATCGGCTTGAGTGTTTGTGCTTTGATTGTCGACAAAGAGGGTTAATATCCGCCAGTAAACATCCAGGCAACGCATTACCAATTGACGTGGTAAAGTATAAAAGAGGCCTGGATGATTACTACTTTGCGAATGGGTTCTTGGTTGAGCAGTCGTCGCGCGAATTACTTGTTTTTTCTAAGCTGCGTGAAGATGCGTTTAATACTACTGCCATGTCGGCCTGCTGTGGAACTTTGATGTGCGGGACACATCCTGTTTACGAAGGTGCTTCAGTTTCGGTGAATGCGGACAGTTGTCGCGTCAGCACTTCTTTTGTTATGCCGACTCAAGTTATTCTTTTCGGCTGCGACTTTCCTCAAGATAAATATGCGGAGATACAAAAACGAGCTCTAGCTCCGATCTTGTTTTCGGTGTACGACGAAATTGATACTTTACCTATGAACAGCTTCCTTAAAGCCGTTACTGAACCTCTCTCTGAAACCTATAGGTACCCTGGTTATGTTACATTTGAAGCGCTAAGTGAACAGGCTGAAATTGAGATAGATAACTCCTATTTTGAAGAAAGCCGACTAAGAGAGTAACAAGAAAGGGTGCTATGGAGATGTGGCGAGAGTCATTTTACAACACAAGCAGGGGAATAATTTATGAACGGAATACGGAGAGCAGAACTGTCAGATCTTGAAGATGTTGTCAGATTATTGGAAAGCTTTCCCGAAGATATTGAATTGCCTGATATCGATTGGCAAGACGCTCGTCGGGCCTTTCCAGAACTGATTGAAGGGGAAAGAGGGTTGATTTTCCTTTCGGAGAAGGACGGAGAGCTAGCTGCGCTTTTGGCACTTTCATTCTCCTATGTACTGCGTTTTGGAGGAGAGTATGCGTTAATCGAAGATCTAATCGTGGACAAACATTACCGAGGACGTGGTCTTGCGAGCCCGCTGTTGCAGGCAGGTTTCGAAGAGGCGCGTCGACGGGGTTGCAGGGAAATCCAGGTTAATGGTGCGTCCGAAGAAGGTCTCCCAGTTTATATGAAAAATGGCATGCACCTAGCGGGTAAGCACTTAAAACTCTCTCTTTAAATATTTTGGCTGGACAAGTTGCTGAGTGCTATATAAAACGTGCAACTTTTCCAAAGATTATTTTAAATAGGGCATTGCTACTCATCTTGTGTGATGGCGGAGAACTCTACAATTTCATTGCCGTACGCCGTATATTCGATTTCAATTGGACGGCAGCAGACTTCGCAATCCTCGATGTATCTTTGGTCTGGGGCGGAACAGTCAAGTAGCGATGAAATGAATTCGCCGCAATAACAACAGTGGAAAAAGTGCTCAGTTATCATTTATAAAAGGCTTGGATTTAGGAGGCAATAATTGATTTATTTTTATCGGAAGCACTTAGCTTGTGCAGTAATCGCATTTTTGCATATTCCATCTGTTTTCTCGTTTGAGGATTATCACCTGAATGACTGGACTTTTCGACCTTCTGCGGAGATTCGCTTTGGCTTGCAGTATGGAGATGGGATCAACTTTGGCTATGGTGCAATCGACGACCCTGCTGAAAAAACTCGCAGCAGTGCCTCAGTATCGTTGGAGCCAAGTCTGGCTTTCACCACGGACCTTCAATCCGGAGAGCTTTACGGAAAAGTTTCTCTGGTGGGCGCCACTAACTTTTTAGATGGAGAAATATCGGGTCAGTTCGCAACGAGTGGAGACTCGAGAGTGGATATCGATGAAGCACATTTGGGTTGGAGAAATAGTAATGTTGATATTTCTGTCGGACCACAGGTGTTAATGTTTGGAGATGGGTTAGTTATAGGAGATGGAAATTTCGATATCGGGTCAGAGCAAGGCCAGTTTTGGCTCGGTGCTTTTGATGCATGGAAAAATTCGGCTGTTGTTAGCGTTTACGCTGATGATTTAGATGTCGATTTTTTTTGGTTAAGGAGCGATGGAGGGTTCGGTGACTCCCGGTTAGCTGGTGTAAACGTAGAAAACAAGGAAAGTACGCTAGGGCGATACGGAGCAATGTATCTCAACATATACAAAGGGGACGTCGCATCTTACGATGGCATTCAAGCGGTTAACTTGAGAGCATTAGATGTGCCAGTATCTGGGCTGGCAGCGTTAAAGCTTTATGGAGAAGTGGTTTTACAGCTTGGGCGTGACAAGGATAGTCTTAATAGAAAAAACAAAGCGCTAGGCTGGTATTTAGAGGCTGATTACAGCGCTAACTGGCTAAAATGGCCAACCGTTTTTGCGTATAGGTATTCCCATTTTTCGGGCGATGAAATAGATACATTTAGGAATGAATCCTATAGATCTCTATTCTATGGGTTTTATGCTCGAGAATGGGATACCTTCTACCAAGGTGAGATCGCGGGAGAATACCATCTCTTCAATTCGAACCAAGAAACTCAGTTTTTCAAGATTAAAACCTTTCCTAGTGAACGATTTGCGATTACTTTTTACTATTTTGAGCACGATTTAGACGAGCCAAACTATTATGGCACCAGCACATCTACGGTAGATTGGGCCGACGAGATAAATTTTGGGGTAGAGTATTTCGCAGGAGAAAAAGCTTACATATACGCCGGTCTTGCTTGGTCGACGCCCAATCAAGCTGCACGTGAAATATTTAGCGGCGATAATTTTACTGTGATCCAGACTTGGATGTCCTTCCATTTCTAAGAACTCGATCTTTGGCATATTATGTGTAGGAGTTGCTTTGTTTAATTCGTCTATATGTGGTTAACAAGAGCGAAGCGCTTAAGTATGAATTTAAATTGTGTGATCCAGTAATGTGCACGTACCGTTTCTATAGGTTATAAGGAAAAAGCTCGGTGTCCTTTGAGGTGAGGATAGCCTCGTATCTTAGCGTATTTTTATTTATATCAAATATAGTGGGGTAATATTTCTTTACCGATTTTACGGATATTACGCTTCACCTCTTCCAGTGGAAGTAGCCCCTGGTCTCCTTGCCAAACGAACCACTCAGGATTACCTGCTTCAACCAACGCATCCATCTGTTTTCGGATGTCAGAATTACTGCCCGCTAGCGCCCATCCTGCGTCAATCATGCGGTCAGTGGTGCATTCGCTAACAGGGAGTGGCTTATCTCCATACTTTTGGTTGTCTCTTTCATTACGGAACCCTTCGGTGAATCCAAAATAATGAAAGAAGTGCTTGAATGGATACAGAATTCCATCTTCCATAGCTTTCTTTGCCAGATGCCTATCGTTAGCCCCATAGATGGTTCTCAGTACTCCCATAGACTCCCCTAACTCTAGTTCTCGCCCGACTGTTGCGGCTTCAGCTTTATGTGCTTCAGCAAAGTGTCGGACTTGTATCGAATCGGCAGTGAATAGGGTAGGGATGATGGTTTCCCTAGCACACCAGCGAACCGTCTCCTCACTCATAGAAAATGCTTGAAATAAAGTAGGGTGAGGTTTTTGGAATGGTTTAGGAACTATGTCGATTGCTTGAATCATTCCTTTATCATTGAGCTCGCCAGGGGAGCCCGCTTTGCGGGTCCATTCATGAGCTGCCCAAGGAGTGCCTGTCTCATAAGGGAAGGGGTACTGATAATGTTTGCCGTTAAAGCGAAAGGGCTCGTCTTTCCAGGCCAATTTTAGGATTTGAAAGACTTCTTCAAAAACTTCGCGATTGAGTGCATCTAACTCACCTTGATTCGTCACCGTAGCGCTTACATGAACTTTCTGTGCCATTTGATTCAACCACCTAGACTGGTACCCTCTAGCAAATCCAACATGCGTCCTTCCCTTTGTTAGCTGGTCCAACCACGCGATTTCAAGAGCAAGTCTAAGTGGGTTCCACCCTGGTAGTACGTACCCAATTGGTCCTACTTTGAGAGTCGATGTATTGTGAATAATATGTTGCGTTAGCACAGGGAGGCTTCCCATTTCTAGTCCTTCACTATGAAGATGGTGCTCAGGGAAAGCGATGCCTGTAAAACCTAGATCCTCTAGTATTCTAGAAATTTCCGTGACCTCCGCGATCATTTTTTGCCAGCGCTCAGTCTGGTACGCTATTGGTTTTAAGGCGATTCTCTCTTCGTGTGTGGCCGGTAGTGCTGGGAGAAAAAAATACATGAACTTCATTGAAACTTCCTAACTGAAACTCCGTTAAGGGTTATTCTGAATCTGCTCGCTGGTAGGGCACTGCTTCATCAGCAACTTGCCAAATTTTATAGCCCGCGGGTTCGGATTGTTCCTCGTATATGTGCCCTACCAATCCTGCGCAGCGTGCAATGATGTTAAATCCGCGTGCGATCTCAGGCGGGATATCCGCTTCCAGGAGGGCCGCTCCAATAGTGGCGTTGACGTTAATAACTATGTTTTTGCCGCTTACTTCTTTGATCGCTTTTCCCAACATGTACATAGCATCCAAATATTCCCCCTTGGCCCCAGCGTGACGGGTAACCTCGTCTAGCCGTTTCACTCTGGGGTCTCCATTGATGTGAATAGGGTGGCCGTAGCCAGGCAGGAATTTTTTTGATTCCTGGTGTTCTTTAGCTATTCTCATAGCCTCATTTTCCCGTTCTGGCACAGGCAGAGATACAATCCTTTTGAGTAAAGCCGCAGCTTGGTCGGCAGTTCCGACAAACCGAGTGCCAGCGCCTAAGAGTCCGGCAGCAACGGCACCTTGTAGCGATTCTGGTGCGCCTAAATAAGTAACACGGCTAGCTATTGCCGATGGAGTCATTCCATGTTCCATAATGCACACAAGTACCGTATCGACTACCGCCCTTTGGAGCGCAGAAGGTTCTTTCCCTAGAAAGTGGAACACAATGAAGTCAGTAAAATTCATGTGCCCCATTAGCTCGCTGCAAAGGTCTTTTCCACGAATAGTTATTGAGTCGATATCGCTGGTGCAAAGGTGCGTAACGGGATTATCTTTTTTATACATAGTTTTCTCTCTACTCTATTAATTTAGTAATTTAAGATGTAAGTGATTTTTAGCACCCACTTTTATGACTGCTTAATGCTTTGGTCCAATTAATTGCCTCAGCGTCATCTGGTATTGGTACAACTCTGGGGGATGAACTGAGCGAGCCACTTCGATTAGCCTCCCTTTTTCGTCATAGAATCTTCTTTCTACGCTCATGACTGGATCATCAGGTCTCAATTCAAGCGGTGTCGATTCTTCTTTAGTTGCTTTAGAGACAGAAAAAATCTGTTCTATCTTTGCTATTTGGTGCTTGGGAAGTCTTTCTAACATCGAGAATAGTGGGAGCTCGCTATGGGGTAAAGTTAATACCGCTTCTTCACAACTTTGTGGGACATAGATAGAAGAGGCGGCAAAAACTTTTTGATCATACCGTCGTTTTCTAATCGTTTTTATTTCCCACCAGACACAACCTGAGGATGATCCAAGCCACTCGGCTAGCTGACCAGCAACCTCTTTCTTACTTATACTCAGCACCTCCCTTGAAGATTCGCTGGCATATTGAAGAAGGTCTTCTAATGTTTGATAGGTTGACCGGTAGCGAGCAGGAGAGGGGAGGCTTTGAACTATTGTGCCTTTTCCCTGATGGCCAATTACAAGCCCTCGCTCGTAAAGAGTCCTAAGTGCCACACGTATTGTGTGTCGGCTGCAGTTGAATTGGGCCGCTAGTTTGCTTTCCGGAGGTAACAACTCTCCTAGCTTAAAGCTGCCGGAGCGGAGCTCGTCAACGATGGAGTTGGTTACGAAACTATGTTTTGAAATATCCCGGCTACCAACTGTCACTGATTGTGTTATTTGCTTCTGGCTCATTTTTGTCTCTTGATTTGCAACATATACGTACAAATTTCTCCCGTCCTCATTATATGAAACTAAGCCAACTGTATTGCAACAAATTTATACATATTTGCGGACTCCTGCTAACTGAGCCGCTATTTTTTCTCAATGTTTGCCTTTGAAGGGATCAGCCACGATTTTAGGCTAAAGGGCTATCAATTTTTACTGTTGAACCCTATACTCCGACGCTTGTTTCGACCATGAACACTCCATTCATTTAAAATTATGATTTTTTCATTCATACGACCGGACTCAGCCGGCGCTACCAGCTTCCCAATAATTTTTAGAACATACTCACGCAAGGAAATTTATGTCTTTTACTAAGTTGGGCTTAGCCCCCGAATTACTCCGCTCGATTGAAGCGGGAGGCTACACTCAGCCTACCCCTATCCAAATAGGTGCTATTCCTATTGTTTTGGCAAAGAAAGACCTTTTGGCAGGAGCTCAAACTGGCACTGGGAAAACTGCTGCGTTCGCGTTGCCTGTGCTGCATATTTTAAGTCGAAAGTCCAAGCAAGTTGGGCACTCAGTAAAAGTGCCGAGTGCGCTTGTTCTTACACCAACTCGAGAATTGGCGGCCCAAGTGTGTAATAGCTTCGTTTCTTATGGGAAGCACCTTCCTCTGAGGGCCGTGCCGATTTTTGGAGGAGTCAGCATTAATCCGCAGATTAAACAGTTCCGCAAAGGCGTTGATATCGTCGTTGCGACTCCTGGTCGCCTACTGGATCACGTGAACCAAGGAACGGTGAATCTGCAACACGTCGAAATATTGATATTAGATGAAGCTGACAGAATGTTAGATATGGGTTTTATCCGTGACATACGAAAAATCATGTCGCGATTACCGAAAAAGAGACAGAATCTCTTGTTTTCGGCAACGTACACCGATGAAGTGAGGAAGCTAGCGGACAATATTTTAAATAAACCGTCGGTTGTTGAGGTTGCTCGTCGTAATACTGCTGCTGAGGGTGTGACACACAAGGTTTATTACTGTGACAAGACGGCAAAAAGGGAACTGCTTGCTGACTTAATAGAAGAAGGTCAATGGCATCAGGTCCTGGTGTTTGCGAGAACTAAGCACGGTGCCGATAGATTAGCTAAACAGCTCAGAGGATTTGGCATCGAAGCCGATGCGATCCATGGTAATAAGTCGCAAGGTGCACGAACCAGGACATTAGGCGCCTTTAAAAATGGCGATTTGCGAGTTTTGGTTGCAACCGATATTGCGGCTCGGGGAATTGATATTGAGAACTTGCCATATGTTCTTAATTACGAGTTACCGAACGTTACGGAAGATTATGTCCATCGTATTGGACGAACAGGGCGTGCGGGTGAGGAAGGTGTTGCGATTTCGTTAGTCGCGCCTGAAGAACGTAAGTTTCTTAAAGCTATCGAGAAGCTGCTACAAAAATCTCTAGAAGTTCAAAAAACCCCTGCTCATTATAATAGAGGGCTCGTAATTCCTGAGAAAGAAAAAAAATCGACCCTGCGATCGCGACGTGGCCATCATAAGACTCCGGAACTCACGGGAACAAGACGTCCGAGTAATTCTGACTCGGCATCAAAAAACAGATATCGCTCAGGGTTGAATAAAGCCGAAAAACGCTAAGAAAAAGCTGTCATGTACATGGTGAAATCAACAAAAAGGGTCTAAGAGCTGGCGGATCCAATTGAGTGCTGAACCATGATTTTAACAATGATGAAGGCGAAGATTCACCGAGTCCCGGTGACACAGTGTGACATGAATTACAATGGATCAGTCTCAATTGACGCTGACTGGCTAGCGCAGGTGGACGTTTTAAACATTAATACAGGTTCACGATTTACCACTTACGTCATTGAGTCTCAGGCGGGTTCGAAAACTATCGGTATTAATGGTGCTGCCGCAAGGTTGGCTCAACTAGGAGACCTCGTCATCATCGTAGCTTATGCGCAGAAGAGTGATGCGGTCGCCCGCAAGTGCCGACCGAAGGTGATTTCTCCGGTATAAGGCTCTAATGAGTTATATAATTAGAGAACCTATTGCTACCTGAGCTAGTACAATTGCAGTTAAGCCCGTTGTGCATGACCCTAGAGTTATGAGTGAGCTCACTAGTCCTTCTCTATTAGAGACTGAAGGCGAACTTTCCGCATCTATTTTTTTATTATGTAACATATTTTACTCCATTTAGTTTTGTGTCTTGATTCTTTCCATATTTTTTATGTTGCAGCGCAATATTAGTACTTGGTTATGGATTGCTTACGACAGTTTCTGTATGTGATGGTTTTGACTTTCCAGTAATATTAATTGTTCCTTTTTAGTCTGCTGAGACCAAGTGGATAGGCTGGTCCTAGGCAGGTCTAGGTATTGCACTATAGATAGCAGACAAAATGATAAAGCCATGATAATCATGAATTTTATTGAATTTTTATGTATAGTTTGCAACCATTCCGTGCTGTCTACCTCATTAGAAGTCGGATATAAAAGGGCTTCAGGATTTACGTTTACTAGTTTCATTTTTTGTTACTCGCTTACCTCTTTTGGATAAATAAATCCCCATGGCGCAGACTATATTGCACTGCAGTATCTTTGGGTAGATCTATGTTTTGAATAACACTTGTGACGGAATTTCATGTACTTCAATCCTATCCGGCAACACCTGTTGACGGCTGTGGCATTTGGGTAGTACTTAGGTGTCAATAAGCTTCATTGAAAGCGTGGCGCAAAGACGGACAGGCCAAGATCTGTAAAAGTTTCAGTTTCAGGGGTATATTGAATTTCTTTAACTGGCTAAGAGAACTACCTTATGGAAGTCAATCAAGATGTGTTTGAAGTAATGAGTACCATGCGTGCAATGCGAGGGCTTAAGCTCGATGAGATTGCCGATGATGTTATAGTAAAAATTCTTCAAGCTGGCACTTGGGCGCCAAATGGACAAAATCAGCAGCCATATAGATTTGTTGTGGTACGTGATGAGGGGAAAAAGAAATTTTTTGGGATACATTACGCGGAAGCTATGCGTGTGCGGTTCTCGAAAAATATGCCCTCTGATGAGGATAATTCGTCTAACGCGAGGAATATAAGAGTCGCGATGAAATTTGGAGGCAAGGTGCATGAGGCGCCGGTATTGATTGTCATTTGTGGTCTGCGTGACTGGCCGTTTGCTATTCCAGAAAAGCAACGTACTGGTCTAGCACCTCCGTCTTATGCTTCTGTTTATCCTTGTATCCAAAATATTCTTATTGCTTGTCGTGCACTAGGGATTGGTGCAAGCTTAACTACGATGCATCAGGTGTTTGAACAGGATCTTTGCAATTGCCTTAGTGTACCCAAGTCTTACGGTATCGTAGCCGTTATTCCCATAGGTTATCCGACTGGTAAGTTCGGACCTGTGGGTAGAAAAGATGTATCTGAACTGACGTATTACGATACATGGACTGAGTAATGGGGATGCTATGCGAGGGGCAATGGCGGCAAGAAGATGTAGCTGCTTTCGCTCGAAATGGTCGGAATGTGAGATTCGCAGATGGGTTTGATGGTTGGGTGATGGAACGCCAGGAAGCGGCGCATCCAGCAGAGAAAAATCGTTACATTCTATACTGCAACCGCACTTGTCCTTGGTCTCATAGAGCGCTAATTACCCGGCAGCTGAAAGGCTTGGTTGACGCAGTCGGCTTAGTATTGCTGGAACCGGCTATGGGGGATGAGGGCTGGTGGTTTGGAACTAGCGGTGAGTACTCAGATCCAACAATGAACGCGACGTATCTCCATGAGCTATATTCTGCCGCTGACCCGCACTATACAGGTAGAGTATCTGTGCCTATTTTGTGGGACAAAAAACTCCAGACTATTGTCAGTAGTGATTCCGGTAGTATTGCTCGAATGTTTAATAATCACTTTGATAGCCTAGCTAGGGCTAGCTTGGTAGATTTCTACCCGGAATATCTCAGAGAAGAAATCGATGAGTTGAATGAATACATTGGTGATCGGATCAATGATGGAATTTATCGCTGCTTGCTCGCTTCAGGACAGGAAGATTTTGATATTGCCTTTGATAGCTTATTCCTCGCTTTAGATTGTTTGGAGGAGCGACTGTCGCGAACCCGATATCTTCTTGGTAGCGTAGTTACAGAGCCGGATTGGCGCTTTTTTGCCTGCCTTTTGCGCTTCGATATTGTTTATTACGGTCTCTATAATTGTAATTTGCGGCGTATCGTTGATTATCCCAATCTTTGGGGATATACGTGCGATTTGTATCAGACTAGAGGTGTATCTGAGACTGTTGACCTAGGTGCTATGAAACGTGGCTACTACGGTATTATTAATCGACGTCGGGGTGATACTATTATTCCTAAAGGGCCATTTGTCGACTTCAACTCTCCTCACCAACGCCATTTGGTAGGAATAAAATAAAATGGAAAGAAAATCAGTTTTAGCGACCGAAGATGAAGCGGTCGACTGGATCAAAAATGGGATGACAATCGCTCTAGGTGAGCCCGCACCTATGTCTATGGTCAGGCATGTTATACGGAATCGAATAACCGGACTGACGGTTGTTGGAAGTGGGATAGCTTTGGACTACATGATAGCCGGTGGCTGTGTTTCGAAGGTCATAAGCTACTATGCGGGCGGTGGTTTTGGGATTCCGGTGGCGCCGTCTTTCCGCCATGGAGCTCAAACTGGTGACATAGAAGTTTGGGAGTGTGAAGAAGGGGTAGTAACGTCCGGTCTGGAAGCGGCAGCCAAAGGCTTACCATTTCTTCCTTGGAGAGGTGGTATCGGTACCTCGATTCCTGAAGTCAATAAGGATATACGCATTATGGAGGATCCTATTAACGGAGAAACGTTGCTGGCTGTTCCTGCTATTCAGGTTGACGTTGCTTTGTTGCATGCCTCTAAAGCTGATGTGTATGGCAATGTGCAGCATCAAGGAGGTCCCGGGTGGCTTGATCTCTTCCTTCGTCGTGCTGCGAAAAAAACAGTTGTTCAAATAGAAAAAATTATCTCTAATGAAGAAGTTAGAGCAAATCCTTGGGCAACTACTATTAGTAATGCAGATGCTGTTATCCGAGCAACGTATGGGGCACACCCGTTCTACAGCCGAGGCTACTATGTGCAAGATAAAAACCACTTAAAGCAATATTTGGAGGCAGCTAGCTTAGCCGTTAACGGAGAGCGTACCTATATCGAAGAGTACTTTAACCGCTATATTTATGGGGCGAGAAACCATCTTGCCTATCTGGAAGAAGTTGGTGTTACACGACTGTTGAGTTTGTATGAGTATTAGTGATGAAACGTAGTTCACTCGGTAATTCTACAGTTCAAGAACTAATGGCCGTTTTCTTGGCGAGGCAGCTAAGAGATGGTGACCATCTGCAGGTCGGCGTGGCCTTACCGGTGCCCGAAGCGGCAGTGAGGCTAGCACACATCATGCATGGCCCAAATATGGAATTGATTTTTTTGGGTGCCCGAATGAATGTTCATCAATTAGAACGACTCCCACTGCCCGAGTTCGGTTGGGATAATCGGGTCGCACGTTGGGCTGAGTCTTACAGTGACCGTGGACATCGCTTCGATCAAGTTAAAGACTGGCACCGCAGAGTGTTTTTTATTGGTGGGGTTCAAGTCGATCAATTTGGCAATACCAATTTGATTGGGACTGGTGACGATCATCAGCGGTTGGATTTTCGAGGTCCAGGATCAGTTGGCACTTCTACGCTAACCACTCATGTGGGCCGATATTATATTGTGCTTAATAATCACACTCCGCGCTTGTTAGTTGAGAAATGTGATTTTATTAGTGCTTTTGGTTGGGGCGAAGGCGGTGCAGATGCGAGGGAGAGACTTGGAATACCAGGTGGCGGACCCCAGTTATGTATTACTCCATTATGTGTGATGGATTTTGCGGACGAGACGAAACGTATGAGGCTGATCTCCGTGCATCCTGGGGTAACGGTAAATGAAGTAAAAGATGCGACAGGCTTCGCACTTGATATTTCAGATACACTCACCATTACGGAGATCCCATCAGCGGAAGAGCTAACTATTCTTCGTGAGCGAGTTGATCCAGAAGGGAGCCTAAGAAATTAGATTGAAGCTTTTTTATACTTTACTGTTTATGACTTAAAAAGAATGCATTATGCTTCCAGTTAGGTGTTCCATTTAAATAGTGGTGCATTTTTTAACAAAACTAGTTAAATGAAGGTGGATATAGCTGATGTCAGATTTGGGTGTTAATTCTTTAGTTTCAGTTGTTATGGGCAGTAAATCCGATCTAGGGCTCATGCAGGCAGGCATAGATCGTCTGGCTGCTCTGGGTATCCCGTATGAGGTAGATATCATGTCTGCGCATCGGAGTCCTGCTCGAGTGGCGGATTATGCATCTAAATTGCAGGCGCGAGGTGTAATGGCCGTTATAGCGGGCGCTGGCGCAGCGGCTCATCTTGCAGGCGTCATAGCTGCCCATACCATCATTCCTGTCATCGGCGTCCCGATAGCGGCAACAAAATTGAATGGTATGGACTCACTTTTAGCAGTAGTGCAGATGCCCGCTGGTGTTCCGGTCGCGTCAGTCGGAATTGATAATTCTGAGAATGCTGCACTACTTGCAGCACAGATTGTCGCGTTTAAGCTTCCAGGTTTGTCTGAAAAACTCCTAGAGCATAAAGCAGCGATGGAAGATAAAGTAAATAAAGCCTCTGCTGAAACAGCTTTCCGAGAGTAGCTTATTTAAAGCGTGGTGTGCACGCATGTTTGGGTTCAGTGGACAGATTCAAAAGGGCGTACCAATGGGGATTGACAAAAGCTTGTTGCCGGAAAAAATATTTGAACAATATTCGACCGACCTTTATCACTGTGCCTCCTGTAACTACTGCGTTGATGCTGTGTGGCCCGAGCGCAATATCAACCATGTATGCGTTACGATGCAGCACCATGAAAAAAACCTTAGTTACTCAGGCCGCGGATTCATTGAAGCCGCGCGCTTCCTTGCCGAAGGAAATGAGCTGGATTTGTCTAGCCTAGCCAGGCGAGTATTCACCTGCACTGGCTGCGGCAACTGTGACACGGCTTGCCCTATCGACTTAAGGCCGTCTGGTGTGGGGGAAGCTCTGAAGGGTTGGCTCTCGAAAGAAGGGTTGGCGCCGAGGGAAGCACTCGTGTCTATAAGAAAAATACTTTCGGACGGCAGGGCACTTTCTGGTCCAGGTATTAATGCTGATCTTAAGTATACAAAGCACGCAGAAGTCGATTGCGAAATCAATTATTTTTCCGGCTGCGCTTCTAATGAACTTTTTATACAGACAGTGCGTAGTGACCTACAGTTGATGGATCTGCTTGGGGTTAAATTTCGATACTTAGAACCCCATGAAAATTGTTGCGGAGCGGCTCTTAGTGAACTAGGGGAAGAAAAAGAAAGCGCTATATGGGCTCAAGAATTATTTAAAGGAGATGTAGGTTCGTTAGGCAATAATCTGGTAATTAGTGGTTACGAATGTTGCAGCCATCTTTCCAAAACCACAGATAAGGAACCGGTACCTTTTCCGCGTTGGGTTTTGCCTAAGTTGTTGAGTAAGAGTCACGATACTAAGGTCCATCTTCGAGCCAAAGGTTCTCTACGAGTAAATTTATTAGAGACGTGCCAGCTGAAAAAAAATAACCAGACGATGGGGAGCAACTCTTCTGACGAGTTTCTTTTTAGGACATTTTTAGAAGAATTTGATATTGTTGTATTGAATAAACATTATCCCTCTCGGCATGCCTTGTGCTGTGGTGCCTCCGGATCGATGCAGGTTATGCAGCCGGCTTCATCGGAGGCTATGGCGATTGGTAAGCTTCCTATAGAAGAGGACGTTGTGTCTATTACACTAGACCCTCGATGCGCATTGCATTACTGTAAAAGTGCCAAGTCTTCAAATGCTGTGATGAGTTTTTCGGCATTTATTTGTGAATACTTTGCGATTTCTGATTAAACCTTCGAGACTACACTTATGGTAGATGAAAACAACCGCTCTTCTCTGCTTTCTATCTGGCCAGATATTCCTACACTTGAGGACTCTATCGATCTTCTCCCATTTCAGCGAGATGCTTCCGTAGTGAAGAGAGGCTTTGCTGAGGCTGTGATGCAACCCAAAACCCCATTAGAGGTAGGCGAGATTTTGCGCCAAGCGAACTACGACCGAGTCCCAGTATATGTCCGGGGGGCTGGTACAATGTATGCGGGTGGAGCGAACCCACATGCCGGTGGAATTGTTATTGACCTGTCTGGTATGGAGCAACTGTTAGAGATTGACTTACAGAAAGGAATTGTTGTGGTCGAAGCGGGCACTAAATTTGGCGCCCTGTTAGAAGCGCTCAAGCCTTTAGGTCAGACGATTGGTATTGTTCCTTTGACAGGACCGACGGCGACGATCGGAGGTGCTGTTTCGTCTCATGCTTTGGGAACAGGTTCTCCACGGCATCAAAGTATGGGCGACTGCGTTGCAGGGTTGGAAGTCGTGCTTGTTGACGGGACTGTTGTTCGAACGGGGAGTGCAGGGTGCAGTAGCGCAGGATTTTTTCAAAGATACTGTATTGGGCCTGATTTAACCGGTCTTTTTATAGGGGCGGATGCAACCTTAGGTGTCATTACCGCTGTGTGCCTTTGGCTATATCCTTTGCCAGAAAGCCGGGAAACATTGTGCCTAGGATTTCAAGACGTAATGGACGCTAGCAAGTACCTTTCTGCGGTGCAGAGTCGTGAATTGACTCGTAATATGTGGTACGGGGGAGGTTATGAGTCTGGTGCAATCAATGGACGAGTATCTGCTGCACGGCCCGACGTGGATATCGGTTCTCTTCCAAAATTTTGTGTTGGTATTGAGTTGGGTGGAAAACAGGATGAGATCAATTGTGATCGTACCCGTTTAATCGAACTTGGAAGGAATTATGGTGGTAAAAACTTTGGGCTTTTCGATGAAATTTATTTTCACAAACTACGACTGGAGGAGACTTACTGGTATTCGTTTGCAGGCTACTTCACTCGTTCTAGATGCGCATTACTGATGTGCTCTCTGCCATCTGATAGGTTGCCCCAATTTTTGAAATGTCTGGAATCTATGAGAGAGAAGTGGGAGCAATTTTTTTGGGGGGGAGCGCTTGTCGTTTGCCGGAGGGGGTTACATGCTGGGGTTGTAATTTTTTATGACGAAAAGAACCAGTGGGAAGAGGTAATGCCCGCCGTTTCAGATGCTGTTGGGCAATTTACCGAGGCAGGAATTGTTCCGTATAAAAGCGGCAAAATTTGGAGTAAAGACACTCCTCACTTTGAGAAGTATCAGCATCTGCTCAGGATGATAAAGAAAGGTATTGATCCGCGGGGTATATTGTCTCCAGGGAATTTAGGGGTATGAAGTTTGGATAGCTTAAGCTCAGGTTTGTCTGTGAGGAAATCGCATGCTAAGTGGGAAGAATTTCCACCAGTTGCAAGAAATGACACAAAAACCATGCAGATCAATCTCGGCTACCGATGTAACCAATCATGTTCACACTGCCACGTGGATGCGGGGCCGAACCGGACTGAAGAAATGCAAATAGAAACGATTGATCTGGTCTTTGACTATATCGATCGGTGGCGGATCGGGGCTCTTGATTTGACCGGTGGCGCGCCAGAGCTCCACCCTCTGTTTAAGCAAGTGGTGAAGCGGGCTCGCGATCGTGATATGCATGTAATCGATAGATGTAATCTAACCGTTTTGTTGGAAGAAGGGCAAGAGGTGACCACGAATTTTTTTGCTGAGAATGAGGTCCACATTATCGCTTCTTTACCCTGCTATTCTCCAAGCAATGTTGATGCCCAAAGAGGTAAGGGAGTTTTCCTACGAAGTATAGAAGGAATGAAGCAGTTAAATAGAATGGGTTACGGAAGAGATGGGAGTGGTTTATTTCTTGACCTCGTCTTTAACCCTCAGGGTATAGATTTACCACCTGACGCGAAAATATTGGAGTGTGACTATAAACGAGAGCTTGCTAGCCAAGGGGTTTTCTTTAACCAATTACTTACCATGACTAATATGCCAATTAAACGCTTTAAACATGCGTTACAGAGGGATGGACTCCTTGGTATCTACATGGACAGGCTGATTAGTAATTTCGATTCACGAAATATCGAACACCTCATGTGTCGAGATTTGTTAAGCATTGATTATAGAGGATATGTGTACGACTGCGATTTTAATCAGATGCTGGGGCTGGGCGGTATTCATTTACGAGATATACTTTGCGAATCTGCGTCAGAATTAAAAATTAAGGTAGGGGCACATTGCTATGGTTGTGCAGCAGGCCGTGGAAGTGGTTGCGGAGGAGCTCTGCAGTCGTAGGCAGTAGCCCCAACTAATGCCATCTATTTCGATCATTATTCCAGTTTTAAATGAAGCGATTAATCTTAAGGACCTATTGGCGCAACTAGAAGAGTGGCGTAATGACGAAGATGAGGTGATTTTTGTTGACGGCGGAAGTGAGGATGCCGATCTCGACATGATGCTACGATCTGGTTTTAGCGTGATTAAGTGTGAACCGGGTCGTGCACAGCAGTTAAATCAAGGCGCCATGTCTGCTAAGGGAGATATCCTATGGTTTCTGCATGCCGATAGCGACATTTCTAAAATCGACAGAGACTCTTTCTTCCCTCAAGCTCCCAATGAACTATTTTGGGGTTTCTTTAAAGTTAAAATGTCAGATAAATCGCTAATTTTTAGTATCATAGCCTTTTGCATGAATTGGCGTGCTAGCCGTACTAGAATTGCCACTGGCGATCAAGGGATTTTTGTTAGCAAATCTGCTTTTGAACATGCAGGAGCTTACCCTGACATAAAACTAATGGAGGATATCGAGCTGAGCCGTTCTCTTGGACGGATAGCAGCGCCAATAATCTCGCAAGACATAATTGTAACGTCGGCTCGGAGATGGCGTTCAAATGGAGTGATTAAAACCATTCTTTTAATGTGGACTTTGCGGTTGGCATGGTCCTTTGGTTGCTCCGATAGGACTCTTCGAAGACTTTATGATGGCTGGTAGCTCACTATTTAGCAAAGACCCAATATTAATTGTTTTTGCTCGTAAACCTGTAAAAGGTAAAGTCAAGAGAAGACTATCTAAAGTAGTTGGCTGCCACAGAGCGACCGAGATCTATAGGTTTCTGTTGATGAGTACATTACGTGAATTGCAGACAATAAAGGGAGTCCGAAAAATATTGATGGTGGCGAATCCTTTAGATGTTGGGTGGTTTCGCCATCAGCTATTTTGCAGAGGTTGGGTTGTGCGGCCTCAAACTGCTGGTAATCTTGGGCACAGAATGGAACAAGCATTCAGTTATGCGCTCAGGCGATCTCCCGCGGTGGTTCTTTTGGGAAGCGATATTGCAGCTTTACAAGCTCAAGACGTTACCCAGGCGTTCACTCTACTTGAGCAAGGGGCTGGGACAGTGCTCGGCCCGGCATTAGATGGGGGTTATTGGTTGCTTGGTCGCAACGAATGTAATGTGGATATTTTTAACGGGGTTAAATGGGGCAGTTCGGAGGTGCTCATTGAGACTAAAAACAAGTTGAAAAGCTCGGGTAGCCCTTACTGTGAAATCCACCAACGTAGAGATATTGATCACAGTCGCGATCTTGATTGGAGCTTCTTGAATAGGCTTATTTTACGATGAGTTTTTGCCCACTTGAGCGACAAATCCGATACAATTGGGCTATTAGTTAGTCGTATTTTTGGAGAGGTGGCTGAGCGGCTGAAGGCGCACGCTTGGAAAGCGTGTATACGTTAATCCGTATCGAGGGTTCGAATCCCTCTCTCTCCGCCATTTTGGAACAGTATTTCTGGAGTTTCCACAGTTAAAGGACTAGTTCTTATCCAGTTCAAATGTTTAGGGTGTTGTTATGAAATTAGAAGGTTTGAGGGTTCTCGATTTATCTTTGTTTTTGCCGGGCCCTTTGCTAACGCAAATGATGGCTGATCACGGCGCAGAGGTTATAAAACTTGAACCGATAGGTGCGGGAGAGCCAAATCGCGAGATTGGTCCGAAACGTGACGGAATGACAGTTTATTTCGCAAACACGCATCGAAATAAAAAGAGTATTCAGTTAAATTTAAAGACAGAAGAGGGACGTAAAGCAGCTCTTGATCTTGCAGCTACTTGCGATGTGATGATAGAAGCTTTTCGCCCAGGGGTTGTAACACGACTGGGTGTAGGGTATGAGGCGGTTCGAGCCGTTAATCCAGGTATAGTCTACTGCTCTATGTCCGCCTGGGGTCAAGATGGCCCGTATGCACAAAGACCTGCTCATGATTTAGCTTGTGAGGCCATAGCTGGGATCCTAAGCATCAATCAAGGCTCCGATGCAAAACCTGCAATTCCAGGTATCGCTGGCGCGGATATGCTGTCTTCAATGATGACATTGAGTGCCCTTCTCATGGCGCTTTATCGACGCACCACCACAGGTATTGGGGATTATATTGATGTTTCGATGGCTGATAGCCTGATTGCTTCAGTGCCGAATAATATGGGCAGTGTTTTCGCCGACAAGATGCCTCCAAAACTTAGTAGTGAGAGGGCTCTGGGTGGCTATGCGATGTATCAGATTTATGAAACTCGTGATGAGCGACATATCGCTTTAGGCGGATCTGAGATACATTTCGCGGAAGCTATTCTTGATAAATTAGGCCGACCTGACCTCCTGGAGCTGTGTAAATCTCCTCCCGGACCGAGTCAAGACCCTGTGAAACAGTTTTTAGCTGGAACATTCAAAGAGAATGATCAAAGTTACTGGGTGGAGCAATTTGAAGGCGTCAACGCCGCATTTGCGCCTGTAAAAAATTTGCGCGAAGCGGCAGATGATATTCAGATTCGACATCGAGAAATGATTGTGGAAGATGCCGATGGGATAGAGCACATAGGCATCCCCATGAAGTTTCGTCATGAGCCTGGGGAACTAAAATTCGATTACGCAAAAGTTGGACAACATACTAGAGAAGTTTTATCCGAGCTAGGCTATAGCACCAGTGAGCAGGATGTTATGAGGGATGGTGGTGTCTTCTAGTGGGCTACCGCTTTAGGAAGTGCCTTATACATCACGCATTAAGACTTCCTGCGTAAATGATGCTACCAGTTGCTTTTTTTGGGACCAAACCTTCGCGGTCGCGAGCCCTCTTCCGTTAGCCGCGACTACTGGCTTCTGTTCGATGAAGTGCCATTCATTGAGATCGATCTGTTGATGAAACCATAAAGAATGATCGAGGCTTACAAAAAACACATTGGGAGAGCCCCAAGTCAACCCGAATGGGAGCAGAATGTTATCTGCTATCGATTCATCACTCTGATATGCCATCATTGTAGAGTGTAGCCTCGGCTCTAAGGGTGCCGTGCCATTCGCTTTTACCCACATACAGATCCCCATGTCTTCCGATAAACCAGAATCAACCCAGGGTGCATGTACTACTCTGACATCAATACCATGTTCACGTAATGCCCACTCTTTAGGAAGAGGAAGTGGGTTTTGACGAGACATCAGTTGGTGGTAAGGCTCTATTGACTCTGGCTCGGGAAGCTGCTCAAAAATATTGGGCGCAACAGCATCGAAAATCTTCCCCCTCTCAGGTGCAGTAAATGAGGCGATCAGACGAAATTTTTCTTTCCCCGCCTGAGATGCTACGACTTGTCTGCTGCAGAAGGTGTGGCCATCACGCAGGGTGTCCACTTGGTAAACGATTGGCTGTTTGGGGATCCCGCCACTTAAAAAGTATCCATGTAAGGAGTGGATCACAAAGCCTGACTTTATGGTCGCGAAGGCAGCAGCAGTAGCTTGCCCTAAGAAATGGCCCCCATACGTGGCCGGAGCCCCATCATTAGTGGAGCCTGATCCTGAGAAGCTTAATAGATCCGTTTGGTCTAACGTAAGTATTTTTATTAGATCATCAAGTGCTTGAGTCATTTTATATAAATTTATTTTTTCTATTAGTATCTACATTGTAATTCAATACTTACCAATCAATAGACTGTTTTCGATAGTGCTGCTACGCTAGGCATCTCAGTTAGGTAGGAGAAACTCTCATGAGTCTAATCGAAGTTATTTTTATCGTGATAGTTCTGGTTGGCTTAGTCAGCGAGTTAACGAAAAAAAAGTAGTCATCGGATGTGGAGGCGGCAGATTACTGTGCTTTTCAGGGAGTCATATGTGGCTACTAATTCGACACTTGAAAATAGGGAAGGAGCATGGCATCAAAAAAAATATCAGCGGTTGATCTCAATCCATTCTCTCCGGAGGCACAATCGATAGAGAAAACTAAAAGGTTTTCTGGAGAGAGTGACAGAAATCAAGTGCGCGATACTGCAAATGCGCTAAAAGAAGATGGTTACGTAATTTTAAAAAATAGATTGTCTAAAACAAAGCTGCAAGAAATAAAGTCTGAACTTAAATTATTGCATGAAGGGGTGTCTAAAGGGACGAGTCATTTCGGAGGATTTGAAACGGAGCGGGTTTATAATTTGGTTGCTCGCACTAGGGCTTTAGATGAACTGTATTTGAACAACGAAGTACTTGCCATTATTGAGTCCCATCTGGATGATCAGATCCAGCTATCGATTTCTAGCAGTGTGAATCTTTTGCCTGGCCAGTTTTCCCAGAATTTTCATCGAGACGATGGGTACTATCCTTTGCCGAGACCGCACATGCCATTGAGTGTTAATACTATGTGGGCGATAGATGACTTCACGGAAGACAATGGAGCCACTCTTTTGATTCCTAAGTCGCATATGAACGGCAGTGAAGAGCCTGTGCCAGGGCATGAGACTGTGAAAGCTGTAATGCCGGCTGGCTCAGTGATGGTTTGGGATGGTTCGCTTTTTCATGCTGGAGGACATAATCGGACTTCGGATGCTCGAATGGGTATTACGGTTATTTATTGCAGAGCCTGGCTGCGCCAACAAGAGAATCAATTCTTAGGGGTGCCACCTGCATTTGCGAAGAACTTGACTCGTCCTCTTCAAAAGCTCATTGGCTACTGGGTTGCTAATAATTTTCTTGGGTATCTAAACGAAGCCAGCCCTAGTGTGCTATTAGGCAGAAAAGAAAAGCCTTAAAAGGGTAAAATTTATTAGTGGCGGTTCGGAAAAGAAAAGGAAGAGTATGATTGATTTTGATTTGCATTTTTGGAGCTGGTTTTTCTTAAGTATTTACCTGCTTGCAATGATTGGCTTTGGATATCTTGGTATGAGCCGCGTTACGAATAGCGATGATTTTGCTACTGCGAGAGGATCTTACGGACCTATTTTTTTGGCTTTTGCTGTAGTAGCGACGACAGCCAGTGGAGGCACTTTTATTGGACTGCCTGCATTGGCTTATAAAGCAGGATTTTCTGCATTGTGGTATGCCTTTGTTTATCCAGTGGCGGTATACCTTGGCATCATAGTTTGTTTTAAAGGGATACGGAAAGCTGGCGATTCTTTTGGTAACCGGTCTATTCCAGAGTACCTTGGGGATAGATTTGAATCCGATACTTTACGGGTGTTAGTTGCAATATTCTCGATGCTTTTACTCTTTTATTTGGCTGGACAGCTTTTAGCTGGTGCCGTTATGTTCAATGAGATGATGGGTGTTGATGTGATGACGGCGCTGCTTCTCACGTCGACGATCATCATACTCTATCTCTTAATGGGTGGAGCACATGCTGATATATTAACGGATGGCGTACAAGGAGCTTTGATGCTTTTGCTTGCAGTCTTTGTTGGATATATGTTCTTAACGGGATTTGGAGTGGTTGGCGGATACTCTGGTATGGTGGAAACCTTGGAGGCTTTGGATCCAGATTTGGTGAAAACTCTACACCCTACCCATCCTGTTCTAAACTCATGGTGGGATGTTTTCTCGGTTTTTGTGGCCCATGCGCCGTTAGGGCTATTACCCCATATCGGGAATAAGCTATGGGCCTTAAAAGCTAGTCGAGATCAGGTGAAATTTTTGGTTTTTGCATTCTCTTTTGGCATGATTTTGCCATGCCTAGCGTTAGGTGGACTGCTTGCTAGAGCTGTATTGGGGGATGCGCTCTTGGCAGAGGGTGCGAGCGCTAATTATGCCATTCCTGCCCTTTTTATTGCTACGTTGCCCGCTTGGTTGGCAGCGCTTATCGGGGCTGGAGTGCTGGCCGCTATAATGTCAACTGCCGACGGTCTAGTGCTATCTACATCACAGATTTTCGCAAATGATATATATCGACGAACTATAGTGCCGCGGTTAGAACTGCAGCCTTCCGATGAGGATGTCGATTCTATGGCGTTAAAACTTAGTCGAATTACTATGGCAATAGTAATGGCCGGCTCTGTCTGGTTAGCATGGGAGTTTCAAGGGATGAATGTGGCCCTGTTAATCGTGTCGGGTGTCGGAGGCATGCTCGGGGCTATTTGTGGGCCTATTTATGCAGGTATTCTTTGGAGAGGCGCTACGAAAGAGGGCGCTATATTTGGATTTTTGGCGGGAGGCGTGGCCTTTATAATTTTGAAGGCGCAGCTGCTGTCACCTTTGTGGTTTGAGAATACCTTGGTCGAAGTGCCAGCTATGTGGTTATTGTCTCAGCACTCTAATGCATTTGCTTGTTCAACAATTGGGGCTCTCTCATCTGTCGCTGGAGTAGTAGTAGTTTCTCTGTTTACTCAGAGGCCGAGCGACAAACATTTAGCCCGACTTTTCGGCGAACAGACTTAGGGTTGCCGCTAATTAGGCGCTCTTATCGTGCGTTAGGATAGCCACCTCAGACACCCCGTCTCTAAAAGAATGTTGTCTAGAGCCGTTCTGTCTTCGATTGCTTCAAAGCGAAGGCGAAGTTTTTGTAAAGATTTTGCATGATATTTTTGTGGTTGTTGTTCGTAAACTTTCCCGTCTAACTCAACTTTGAAATTATCTTGTGCCTTCAAGATAGCCGTTGCATTTGCAGAGCTCCAAGGTAGAAAAAAACTGCCTATATTTTCAAGCAGCGGTTTAAGCGTTGGTGCTAGAGTTGCCCATTCCTCGAAATGGCCATCATTGGTTGGTTCGAGCATACGTTGGCACCAAGCCAGCGTTAAAGGACCCCTTGTTCTTATTACCCCACCTCCTGTAGGGTCTGTTGCTAATTCATATAGCTCGGGGGCTAGACCAAAATCTGCGAATGCTGGCCGTTGCCCGAAAAGATAGCGTCTGTTTACTAAGTGTTTTTCCAAGATGGCAATCAAATCATCTCTGTAACTCTTAATAAGATCCGCATTGGCTGCACTTGAGCCTGTGAAGTACCTTCTACCTTTCATCCTCTCTCTGATATTGTCCGCTTCGGTCGCTATTTCAGATTCGTTACCACTCGTTACTCTGCTATGAGCGAGTACTCGAGCTGAGGCTCTTTGATCATCCTCGTGCCACCAGCGAAAGTGAAACATGATTTTGTTCCCCCATTCATCGCCATATTCCTCTACCAACGCGGAGAGAAAAGACAGCGTTGAATCAGAGGGATGAATAGACGAGTCAGGATGCTTTGTCTCGAGAGTTTCAATAATGAGAGTTGAATCCTGAAGAACTTCTTCGGATGGTGTAACAACCAAAGGGATAAGCGGTAAGCGCGCATACCTAGAAAATTCCTCCTGAGTGTCGGTGGTTTTGACTACCCAGTCATGAGCAATTTTTTTGTAACGAAAATAAGATCTTACTTTCACTGAGTAAGGCGACATCTCTGAGCCAAATATTCTGTAGGGCTGAACCATGTTATTTCCTCAAAACATAGAAATTTAATATCAAATATTAGACTCGTTAATTATTAAAACATCTGCTTTAATAAGCAATACTTCTTTTTAAAATTTTGTTTAGTGATTGTTTTGGGGGAGCGTTATGCAACAAGAAAAAGCTAGTAACCTTAATAAAGTCTGGGAGCCTTTAAAGCTTGGGGATCTTACTTTACGGAATCGGATCTTGCAGCCGGCTCACAGCTCTCAGCACGGCGACCCTCGTGATCATACGTTTTCGAAAAGCCAGATTGCTTATTTTCGTGAGAGAGCTAAAGGCGGGGTTGGGCTTTCTATCACGGAGACAGTAGCCGCTGCCAGAAGTGCAGTTGGCTCGTTCTTTAATGTTGTAGATGTCTGGAGCCCTAAATGTATCCCTTCTATGAGAGAGTTGTCACATGCCGTGCATGAGTATGGCGGTCATATCATGGTGCAGCTGGCTTCTATGGGTGTTCATGATAGAGGCAGAATGTTTGTTGATCAGACTAAACCGATTTGGGGAGCATCTCGGATTCCATCGTTAATGCACAATGAAATGCCGTTAGTAATGGGTTCGTATGAAATAGATGAATTGGTGGAGGATTTTGGCCAGGCTGCAATTAATTGCAGGACGGCAGGTATTGACGGAGTAGAGCTTCACGGAGCCCACAGCTATGGTTTGGGACAGTTTTTAAGCCCTACTTATAATAAAAGAACAGATGGGTATGGGGGCTCTCCGACCAAGCGCTGCCGTTTGCTTATAGAATGTGCTCAGTCGGTTCGTAAGAGAGTAGGAGAAAACTATGTCATCGGTGTCCGTCTCTCATGGGATGAGTTTCTAGGTGCCGAAGGAGGAATTACTCCAGAGCAGTCGGAAGAGCAGATAGATGTTTTGGCGACTAGTGGGCTTTTTAATTTCTTTAATATTTCGGCAGGTGGATATCATACGATTCATCTCGCATTGCCCTCTATGGAAGATCCTTCTGGCGAGGGGTGGTTAGAGGGATATAGCAAGAAAGCCAAAGAAATTGTGGGGGATAGGGGAAAGGTTTTTGTGGCGGGTAAGATACGTGATCTTCATAAAGCTGAGGAAATTTTACTTAATGAGTCTGCTGACATGGTGGCGATCGCTAGGCAGTTACTAGCTGATGCGCACACTGTGCGAAAGACAAAAGAAGGTAGGGAGCATGAAATTATATTGTGTAATCGTTGTAATGAGTGTGCTGGTCGCCTTTGGGAACATAGAGAATTAGTCTGTGCGCTTAACCCTGTGAGCGGAAGAGAGGCCTATTGGGGTGAGGGCACTCTCGAGATGGTCCAAGAACACGAAGCAAAGAGCATTGTGGTTGTTGGCGGTGGACCGGCTGGGATGAAAGCTGCTGCGGTAGCTGCCGCGAGGGGACATAAGGTTTCTTTACTAGAAGAAACTGAAAGCTTGGGAGGGCATCTGAGACTTCTCCAGCAATTACCGGGTCTTGGTGATTGGTCGATTGCGATCGATAACTTGCAGAGAGAAATGAATAATTATGGCGTGACCGTGGAAATGGGAATGGCAGCGACACCATCTAACCTGAAAAGCCGTGACCCTGATGCGATTTGCTTTGCAACTGGGTCACATTTTGAGAAGACTGGCCTTAGCTTGTACAGGCCTGATAGAGAAACCATCCCAGGTGCCCATAACGAATGGGTCATGGATGTGGAGCAAGCGGCTTGGGCCGTCTTGGGAGATGCACATGCGTTAGGAGGGAATATACTTATCTTGGACGAAACTGGCACTCCCTTGCCGTTTGCGGTAGCTGAAGTTCTAGCGGAGTCTGGAGCTTCAGTAGAGATAATGTCACCACGCATGTATGCAGGAGAAAAGCTGTACCGTAATTTAGATATGCTCTATATCTTTCCAAGACTGAAAAAGTTGGGGGTTAAGATCACCAACCAGTATTTCGTTGACTCGATAGGAGAAAACAGCGTTGATGTTTATGATATTTGGGCTGGATCACAGGCCCTAGAGACGCGCAGTAATATTGATACAGTGATTTTGTCGATACTACGTCTCGCTAATGATGGACTCTACTTTAACTCGGTTGAGCACTTTGAAGAAATTTATCGTATTGGGGATATGGTCGCACCCAGAGATGTGACTGCAGTTATACATGAGGGTGAAAAATTCGGGAGAACTGTATAGGTAGAAAATTACCTTTACGTCATTCGGTTTAGGAGATAAGGAGTTGTTGTTTGCCGTGTTGCGCCCTATATTAGACGCTTAACAAACAATAGTAGAGGACAATAATAATGGATATTGGTGTCATAATGTTTCCGACAGATAAGGCTATCCAGCCTATGGAGCTTGCTGTCGCATGCGAAGAGAGGGGGTTTGATTCGCTTTGGTTTCCAGAGCATAGCCATATCCCTACAAGTAGAGAAACGCCTTGGGGGGGTACGCCCGGAGCTCCTCCGTTACCGGAAGAATATTGGCGAACCCACGATCAGTTTGTTGCCCTTTCCGCTGCTGCTGCCGTCACGAAGAAGCTAATATTGGGAACAGGCATAACACTAGTTGCACAAAGAGATCCTATTTGGCTCGCTAAAGAGGTCGCCAGTCTCGATATGTTGTCGGGAGGAAGATTAGAGTTCGGTATCGGTTATGGTTGGTGTGTTGAGGAAATGAAAAATCATGGTCTCAATTATAAAAAGCGTCGAGGTATATTACGGGAAAATATTTTACTAGCTAAGGAGTTATGGACTAAAGATGAGGCGAGCTTTTCGGGCAAGCATATTCAGTTTGAAAGCAGCTGGGCCTGGCCAAAGCCGACTACTAAGCCTCACCCTCCAATTCTGATGGGTGGTGCAGTTGGACCAAAAACAGCCGCGCATATAGCTGAATTTTGTGATGGATGGATGCCTCTCGGGGGTATGTATGACTTTGAAGGCGGGATGAAAAACATAGTTGATGCGTGCAACGCTATTGGGAGAGACCCATCTTCTCTACACATTTCAGTTTTTTATGGAATGGGATGTCCCGATGCAGATACGATCAAAAAGCATGCTGACCAAGGTGCGAAGAGAGTAATTTGTGCTCTGCCTCCTCAGCCAGCGGAGGTTGCTTTGCCGATGCTTGATCAATATGCGGAAAACATCTAAAACATTTCTCCCAAGGCGGCTAGTGTTGGCCGCCTTGGGAATATGTATGCTGTCTAATAACTATTCCGCAACAGGTTGCTACACTTAAATAAAATGGCTGACTAACGCCAACCTTATCTTATAAGCAGAACACCCGTCATCGCCTTCCTTCAAGTAGCTACCAACCTGAGTACTTCAGCTTCTGAAGTTTAACTGGTACTCTGTATATTCTGCTATTGGATCTACCTACTGGCTAGGAATAACTCACTATGACGGCGCGAATTTTAGATACGGGAACCTCAGAGCTGCTCTGTAGTATAGATCAGGGAGTAGCCACTTTGACTTTAAATCGCCCAGAGAAGCGCAATGCTTTATCGGATAACCTTACTCCCGCTTTACGGGCTATGTTGTTGGACCTTGATGTTAATCCTGAGGTGCGATGTCTAGTCATCACTGGGGCAGGGAAAAGCTTTTGCTCTGGTGGGGACCTGAGCGGTTTAGGAGACGCAGAGAGTTTCTCGGAATCTAGGATGAGTGAGAGTGATAGAGTTGAGCAGCTAAAAGAGAGACAGAGAACGTTAACTTGTCGGCTATATTACTTTAGTAAGCCTACTATTGCCGCCATTTCTGGGCCTGCAGCAGGAGCTGGTTTGTGCATAGCCCTTGCTTGTGACTTGAGACTTGCTTCGACTGGTTCTTTTTTGACGACCGGTTATTCAAAAATTGGTCTGTGTGGTGATTATGGTGGGACTTGGCTTCTTCCAAGATTAGTTGGCCCGGCTATAGCAAAAGAGCTTTATTTTAGTTCTCGTCGAGTAACCGCAGAGGAAGCTTTGCGTATTGGATTAATTAATGAGTTGGTTCCCGACGAAGGGTTTGGTGTTCGTATTAAGGAATATGCACTGTCTATCGCTCGCGGCTCACCGATTGCAATAAAATTAATTAAAGAAAATATAAATAAAGGGTTTGTTGATAATCTGGAGGATAGTCTAGATCGTGAAGCCGCAAATCTTATGACTTGTGCTCGAACAGACGATCATCGTGAAGCAGTAAGAGCCTTTATTGACAAAAGAGAGCCTATATTTGAGGGCCGTTAAAAAAGTAAGTATTAATAAAAAGGCATGAAGTATGAGTGAATTTTTAACGACCGAGATAGAGAATAATGTCGCGGTAATCACTTTGGATGATGGAAAGGCGAATGCTGCTAGCTTTGCAATGTTAGAAGCGATGAACGACGCCTTAGATGAGGCATTGAAGTACGCCAAAGCTACCATTTTGATGGGTCGACCGGGGATAATGAGCGGGGGATTCGACTTGAATGTCATCAAGAGCGGTAATGCTGCAGAAATAAATAAGCTAGTAGAAGAAGGGGTTCGAGTTCTGATGCGATTATACGGTCACTCCCAACCTCTTGTGGTCGCAGCAACGGGTCATGCGGTTGCTTTGGGTGCCTTTATGCTATTGACTGGAGACTATAGGATTGGCACGCGTGGAAACTTTAAAATAGGGTTAAATGAGACTGCAATTGGTCTAGTTCTGCCAAGTTTTGGGATAGAGCTTGCTGGCGCCAGATTATCTCCTCGCTATTTGACTCGTTCTGCTATCAGCTCTGAATTATTTGACTCTGAGAAAGCAGTTGACGTCGGGTTTTTAGATGAAGTCGCAGATGAGCTTGATGTCCGACATAAAGCGATAGCTAAAGCGGAAGAGTTGTCTACTTTAGATGCCCATGCCTTCTCTGGTAACAAGTCGGCGTTTCGCCGGCAGGCTATTGAAAGAGTCCTCGAGTCATTGGCAGGGTAAGTCGATGACTGAGGATAGCGCTCATTTGGACGAGGGAAAAGCGAATACAGGACCACTTTTTGGGTTTCGTGTTTTAGATCTAAGCCGAGTTTTATCCGGCCCAGCTGCGACGATGCTTTTGGCTGATCAAGGGGCTGACGTCATAAAAGTAGAGCCCCTGAAGGGTGATATTACTAGGCACGCTGGAATGGGTCGAGATGGCATGACTTCCGCCTTCTTAAGTATTAATAGAGGAAAGAGGGCGGTTTGCGTGGATCTGCATTCCTCTGAAGGGATACAGATCGTTAAGGAAATCGCCGCTAGTTGTGATGTCCTCGTTCAGAACTTTCGCCCTGGTGCAGCGGATGGCATGGGGTTAGGTTTCGAAGCTATCAAAGTGGTAAATCCGACAATTGTATACGCTTCAATTAGCGGTTTTGGGGAGACTGGGCCTTATGCTAAAAAGAGAGTCTACGATCCGATCATACAGGCTCTGTCGGGAATAACTGATATCCAGGCAGATAGTTCTGAAGGGAGACCTCGGATGATGAGAACCGTTATTCCTGATAAGACCACGGCACTGACCGCAGCTCAAGCTATTACTGCGGCTCTGCTGCAGAGAGAGCGAACTGGGAGAGGCCAGCACATAAAATTGGCCATGCTAGACGCGATGATTGCATATTTGTGGCCGGAAGGAATGGTTAACCTCACTTTGGTCGATGAAGAGCAGGACTTAAGGGTAGGTCAATTGGCACAAGACCTAGTATTCAAAACAACAGATAGCTATATCACCGCTGGCGCTATGTCGGATAAAGAATGGGAAGGACTGTGTTTGGCTTTGAATAAAAAAGAATGGATAGATGATCCACGGTTTAACACCACATCTGGCCGCTTTAAAAATGCGAAAGTAAGGATTGAAGAGACTGGTAAAGTACTCGCCACGGATACCTCTAAAGCTTGGTTGGAAAAGCTGGATGCTTATGGTGTACCCTGTGCGCCCATATTGAATCGGCATGAGATGCTTAAGCATGAGCAAGTCGTCAATAATAATATAATCTCTGAATACGAGCATCCAGGGTTGGGGAGGGTGCGACAGCCGCGTCCTGCTGCACGGTTTGAATTTCAAGATGAGTCACGTTTCCCTTTGGCTCCAGTATTGGGGCAGCACAATCTTGACGTGCTGTTAGAAATAGGACGCAATGAATCCGAAATTCGGAGGCTTCATAAAGAAGGGATTCTTTTTTCTAAAGCACGATCATGAAGGATCGCAATTTTTAGAGCAGAGCATAGGAGTCATTCTGATGGAAAGACATGATTCATGTATGGCATCTTTCTGCACATTTGCTCGACAAGGGGTGGGAAGCGATTGACGAAATCGGACGCTATATTTTAGTGCGGATAAGACAAGCTTGGCTGAGATTCTTATTATACTAGAGCGAAATTCGTAGAAGCTCTCATCCCATTTCAACTATCTGCTTTTCTAGCTCTGAAAGCTTTTCCAGCATCAAGCCTCTGTCTCCTCTAGATTCAACATTCAACCTCAGCAGAGGCTCAGTATTGGATGCCCTTAGATTGAATCTCCAGTTTAGAAATTCCATACTAACTCCATCAACAAGGCTAGTTTTAGGGCTCTGCGCACTAAAATAGTGTGCCACATGCTCAATTGTTACCGCCGGGTCCTTCACTTTGTAATTGACTTCGCCGCTGCATGGATACGCGGCAATCCTCCCGTTAACTAACTGCGATAGTTTTTTCCCTGAGAGACTTAGTAATTCAGAAACTAGTAACCAAGGAATCATTCCGCTGTCACAGTAAGCAAAATCGCGAAAATAATGGTGGGCACTCATCTCCCCTCCATAAATCGCGTTCTCTTTCCTCATGCGCTCTTTCATGAAGGTGTGCCCACTCTGACATTCTATGGGAAAACCATTGTTTGCTCTGACGATGTCTATCGTGTTCCAAACCATTCTAGGATCGTATACGATTTTTTCTCCTGGAGATTTTTTTAAAAAAGCCTCAGCCAAAAGGCCCACGGTATAGTACCCTTCGATAAAAGCTCCTGTTTCATCAAAGAGAAAGCACCGGTCAAAATCCCCATCCCAAGCAACTCCTAGATCGGCTTTATTTTCTAAAACCCCATCAGAAGTGGCTTTTCTACAATCCGGCAGTAAAGGGTTTGGTACCCCATTTGGGAACGTTCCATCTGCTTCATGTTGCAGTTTGACAAAGGTGATAGGTATGTTTTTAGCTGCAAATTCTTTTTCGAGTGCGTCGACTATGTGCCCTGCGGCGCCATTTCCAGAGTTAGCAACAATCTTGAGCGGCTTTATTGAACTTGGATTAAGATAAGTGAGTAAATGGGACACGTAATTATTGACTATACTGATACATGAATGTCGACCCTTACTCAAATGGTCGATCTGTGGCTCGTGCTCCGCAAAATTTTTTATTTCTGAGAGACCTGTTGTTTGACCGATTGGCAGTGCGCTTCTTCCAACGAATTTCATTCCGTTATAGTCAACAGGGTTATGACTTCCTGTAATTTCTACCCCGCCATCGACATCTAGACTGAAAGCCGCGTAGTAGAGTTCTTCGCTTCCAGAGAGTCCAATATCAATGACATCGGCGCCAAAATCATTAATGCCTTTGGCAAGTGCGGATTTGAGCGCTTTGGTGCTGAGTCTCACGTCGCCCCCAATGACAATCTGTTTTGCATTAAGATAGCGAGCAAACCCGTTTCCAATTCTATAAGCAATGCTTGCATTGAGCTCTTGCCCTAGTTTTCCTCTTACGTCATAGGATTGGAAGCAGTTTATAGGTTGCATTTTAAGTACATCTTCAATTACTGTTAGTTTTCTAAACTAGAAATAGGCCCAATAGCTATTTGAATACTAGAATGGGATATCCTCGTCTGAGGGCCATGGGGTTTCTGAGAGAAACGGCTCTTCAGCTGGGCGCTGATTTTTCTCATCAGACTCTATAGTCCATGCGTCTAAGCTATTGAAATATTTAATTTCTCCACTTGGACTTTTCCACTCTCTGCCTCTCACGCTGAATTCAACGTTGACCATTTGTCCCAATGAAAAGCCATCTAAAACGGCGCATCGCTCACCTGTGAGTTGCAGTATAACAAGCTGGGGATAAATTGGGTTATCGGCTGTTTCGATAACAAATTCTCGTTTTTGGAACCTCTCAGTTATCTGTTTGATTTCAAAGATAGCGTGTAATTTTCCAGAAGTTTGCATATAAATCCTAAAAGTAAGAGTTAACCTCGAAAGTCATATTAAATATTTTTTTGGTAAAATTATTTTTTGCATTTGGCATTACATATTAACAGCCTTTCAGATGATTATGGAATACTCTAAGTGTCTGAATCGTCGCCGCACCTCGTTTTTGGTTAACAGGGCTTATCGCCAAAACGACTTCATCGGCACCTTTGTCTAAAAATGTTTCTATTTGGCTTGAGCAATTTACGACTGATCCGAATAAGCAGACTTGGTCCAGCAGATCGTCTGGAATCAGCTTCACTGCGTTATGGCGAGTTCCTCCTTTATGCCACATGTTTTTCAATTGTGTCATCGCCGTTGCAAAACCCGCTCGTCGCCATTGTCTGCGGTAATTAGGTAGTTGTGAGAAAAATGCGAGATTGTATCTGGCCGCAGAACGAGCTTCATCACTATCTGCGCTTAGAAAGGTCGGAATACTTAGTGTGCAGCGGAATTCTGTTGGATCTCTCTTGTCATCAAGAGCAGCTATTTTCCCCGCATTTATTAGAACTGGGAGGTGATCCCTAGGCGTGAGGTAAGGCATTATTCCATCGCCGTATTTGCCTGCCATACGAGCACTTTCTATCGTATTGCCTGCCAAGTAAATTGGGATTTCATACTTCGAAGGGCTCGGTTTCATAAGGCCACTTTCTATCTGCCCTTTCAATATTTCTTGCACTGATTTGGCATGCTCCCCTAACTTGACACGACCGCTTCCCATGTCTAGCCCGAGTGTCTTTAGCAACCCTTTATGGCTGATTCCTAATCCTAAAACAAATCTTCCTCGGCTAATTTCGGCTATCACTTTTGAAGTTACAGCCGTGAGGTAAGGTTGTCTGTAGTGAATGTTTGCGATGTTAGTACCTATGATTATTTTCGTTGTTACCGATGCTATGCTTTGGGCGCAAGCCAGTGCGTCGCTTTTCCCTTCGTTAACATATATCGACTTAAAGCCTAATTCCTCCGCAACCATAGCTATCGCCTGTATTTCCGAAATACTAGTCTCATTAACCGTGGATAATACCAATCCTATATTGTGGCTGGGCTTTGCATTTTTTCTGAACATCTCGAACGTGTAGGTGTTAGGGGAGTGAACTGAATATTTTATTTGGGTTTAGGATATTTTTCGGATCAAGAGAGCGTTTTATTAGTCGCATAAGATCGATTTCTGCTGGCGAACGACTTAATTCGAGGTACTCTACTTTTTCTGTTCCAATGCCATGTTCAGCAGAGATGGCCCCGCCGATAGGTTGCAATGGCTCATACACACATTTATTCACTTTTTTAAACGACTCGGCATTATCGTCTCCTACCGAGATTGCGAAGTGGATATTACCATCGGCTATATGTCCAAGAGTACAACAGTGGTGGGTAGGCCATATTGATTTGAGGCGTGATTTCACTTCGCAAACATATTCATCCATAAATCGGATCCCTAAACTGACGTCATATAGGAAGGCATGGCCATAACGAAAAAAATGCTCGACTGAGTCACGAATGTTCCACATCGCTTTGCGATCTGACTCGGATCGAGCGACTGCTGCATCAGCCACCAAATTCAGCTCTAAGGATTTCCCTAGTATGTTTTCGAAGGCGTCGTTTTCCGCTTCATTTGACGACCCCAACGCTTCTATAAGCACGTAAAGAGGGTAATCAGAGGGTACTGGCTTAGAGTTATTTGCCGGCTCTGTCGTAACTCTCTCATAGTAGTCATGCCACATGACTTCAAAAGCCGATAAACTGCCTCCGAGCTCTCGGTCTACATAGCGCAAAAATCGGGTGACTTGATCAAAACTGTCGAATGCAGCAAAAGCAGTTGGGAGATTTTGAGGAATTTCTCTAAGTCGAAGTACAGCCCGAGTAATAATTCCTAGAGTACCTTCTGTCCCTATAAAGAGTTGTTTTAAGTCATAGCCAGAATTGTTCTTTATCATAGAATTGAGTGAGGTCAATACAGTCCCATCTGGAAGTACTGCTTCAAGCCCGAGAACATTGTCGCGGGTCATCCCAAAGCGAATAACGCGATTCCCCCCTGCATTAGTAGATATATTTCCGCCTATCTGGCAGGAACCTCGAGCCCCTAAGTCCAGAGGGAACATTAGTTCTTCTTTTTCTGCTGCTTCCTGTACAACTTGGAGAGGTACTCCAGCTTGAACGGTCATAGTTCGTCCGATCGTGTCAATGTGTTCTATCTGGTTCATTCTTTCTAAAGAAAGGACTACATCAGTAGGCTCAGCGTTGCACCCCTGCACTAAACCGGTCAGGCCTCCATGAGGAACGACTGTCTGAGAACGTTGATTACATATTTTTAATACTGCAGCCACTTCGTCCGTGTCCCTCGGTCGAACGATGCAAAGAGCAGTGATCGGGTTCGCATACCAGACGTGAATCATTCTTTCGCTGACCTCGGCCCCCGTAAGTACTCCGTTATTCCCAACAATACTTTTCAGAGTAGAGATTAAGTCATCCATACACACCCCTTTTAATCAAACCTTTATTTAAAACATATATAGAACTACTGAAAATGCTTTATAGTGGAAAAAATCTATCTCAAAGAGCTATAAGATAGCATTTAATGATTACTTCAGTTAGCTTAAAATCCGTACTAGTTACATAATTCATCATTTAGTTGTTATTTGAACAAGAAGGCGCTGTGTGTGGAAATTGTGCTGATTTTTTAACCTGCATAGGCGCTTATTGTGTTTGTTGAGGACACTGCGGATGGTTAGTGAAAAGAACTCCAATTGTATTAAAATAAAGATTATTTATGAGCAAAGGCCTACTGACTACCGTTTTATCATTGTTGCTTATCTTGAGCAGCTTCTTTGTTCCTAGCTATAGTGATGTCATTTTAAGTACAGGGTTGTTCGCATTTTCAGGCGGCGTTACCAACTGGCTAGCTGTTTATATGCTGTTTGAACGGGTACCACTTTTATATGGCTCAGGAGTCATCCCAACTCGGTTTGAAGAGTTTAAGTTGGGTATAAAGATATTAATTGTGAACGAGTTTTTTACTAAAGAAAATATTCAAAGATTTTTCGATGAATCGAGCACCAGTCCGCTGGAAAACCTTACTGGAAAAATAAACTTTGAGCGCGTCTTTTTAGACCTTGTAGAAGCAATAGAAAGTTCTTCGATGGGGGGGATACTGAAAATGCTAGGTGGCAGACAAGCCATTGAACCTTTAAGAGAACCCATTGTTGATAAGCTCAAGATTATTATTTCTGAAATGAAAGATGACAGTGATTTAGGCGATATGGCTGTCGAAGAGGTGACCCAAAAAATTGAATCGATTATCGATAGAAGATTAGAAGAATTAACTCCTGAAAGCGTGAAGGTTATCATTGAGACCATGATCCGTAAGCATTTGGGATGGCTGGTCGTTTGGGGTGGGGTTTTGGGAGGACTGATTGGCTTTTTAGTAAGTGTTTGCAGGTTGGTTTAAATGTTAGCCGCCATGCAATAAGTGCAAAGCCTAGTAGTAATTGAGACAGATGTGGGAGTTGTGTCTAGCACTCATGAAGGCGTCGAAAGTCTTAGACTGGTTTGAAAAACGGATCGGTTGCCTATGTTGCTCAAACCCATTCTGCGGATGATGGCGCGTCGATTATTATGCCGTTTCTAGAGAAGCGTAAAGAACTATCAAAAGACAAAAGCATATGGATAAAGATCTTGATGTTTGGTCAGGCAGAGTTGGCTGTGTCTATATGCCTGAGGCCGTTTTTCCAGCAACCACTATGGTTATAAAAAAGACAGCCCTTTTTACCAGTGAAGTTGATGTTGTAAAAACGCATAATCTGTTTTCTGTAAATGATATTTTGTTTTCTCGTTATATTAATTTCCCATTAGAGCGGACAAATAATTACGGGTGTTCTTTAATCTGAGGTCATCCTCAAGGTCTGGTTGGAATCAGAAGCTTGATAGAGCTGATAGAGAGACTAGTCGGAAGAGGAGGAGGGGTTGGGTTTTTCTCAGGTTGCACTTCTGGTGACAGTGCGATGGCGATGTATGCAGAAGTCGATTCGACTTGACTTTGATAGCGATCTATACATTTATTCAGACGACGACGATGTTTCCCATGACCATTTGACTTCTTCTTTTTTAAAAAAATGAGAGTCTCTGAAATCTCGACTAGTGTGAGCCATGATTGCCTCATAGCGAGCTTCTATTGTTTTATTTAGTTGCGCGGCTTTTATGTGGGGTTTGTCAGATAATTGTGTCGCCTCTATCGAAAGAATGTATTGGTGCTGAAGGAGACGCTCTGCAAGGTTTTCAATAAATTTGTTGTTTTTGGCTTTCATTAGTTGTAATGCCGTATTTTGCGAATCTTCTAAGTATTTTGTGTAAAGTAAGGTAGATTGAACGGCGGCAGTTAGCCGTTCACTGGCAAACAAGGAGACGCTTTCTGCTAACTTTTCCTCAGCGTAATCTAGGGAAAGGCTGTGTCGTGTTTGCAGGTTTTTTGCTCTCGACAAACTGAAGTCTTCGACAAAGACGTCCGCATAATAAAAGAAATGATCAGGGGTGGTGCCAGGTTTCTTCAGCCATTCTATTGCGGCAAAGCTGTTGTAAAATCCATGACCACCATATACAGAAAAAGAAAGCATTGTGCTGATTATGAAGGCGTTGCGCATCTCGATCATTGGTGACTCGGCATATTCTCGTGAGTAGAATCATCCTCTGTTAATCCTACATTAACCATAAAATCGAATACGATCGGTTGGCCATCTGGGGCACACTCTATAAAGACGACATATGTCCCAGGCTCAGGAAAGGTATGAAGAAGAGGAACACGCGGTCCTTTAAAGTTTAATTCTCCTGGCATTGACATGACTGTATACATCAGATTTCTCATCGCTGCCGTACTATGACGTCCGATTTGATTTTTGCGTTTCATCGTAGCCATGATTTCTCGCATTTTGGGGGTATAGCTGTGTGTATGTCCAAAATGTTCTCCATCTGTTCTCCAAATGGCGACATGGGCCTCAGATCCCAGATGTAGTTGCAGATTGTTCACCGGACTGTTGTTCTCATTTATTACAATCTTGAGTTCGGTTGGCTCTCCCGCTATCAGTTTTCCCTCAGAATATGAGAGTTCTGCATGGTAATCGCCAATTATGACGCTATTCTTGGTTTTTTTGCGTGGTGTAGATGAAGGGATATCCTGGTTTCCTACTGGGATGTCGAAGTGTTTAGTCCATGAGCGTCTATGATGGGTGAACTCACTAACCATCCGATAGGTGCCGTTGGAAGGAAATGTATAAGGGAATGAAAGGGTCCCATTTTCTTTCTGTATCTCGGTTAAAGGGCGGAAATCTTCATTATGAATATGTGCGAAATTTGTGAAATCAAGCTTAGTAATAAAATTATGTACTAACCGTTGGTGCAAGGTATCTAAATCCCCGACGGGCTGGCCATTTTTTGTATAGTTGAGTTGCGTGGTAATGATTGTTTCTTCCCCGGCTACCGGTAGAGAAGGCACGGTAGAGACTGTCATGTGGTATGGCCCTGAAGGATAGCCATCAATAGGAAGACTTTCCTGTTGGTCACAGGCTGCCAAACAGAGTAGACCAAGCCAACTCGTGGTGAAGCGAATTGATTTACGCCGCAACCAGCTACTCTGTCTCAAAGATTAACGTTTGAGCGGCTTCTTGCAATTTGTAGCGCGCTTCAAGCTCAGACGGGATTGCTGTATTCCTGTGTTTTGGGAATCTGTCTAGATATCGATGAGGCCGAAGAAAAAACTCATCCGGAGACTGGATCCGCAGTTGTGACTTGATCGGTTCGAATAACCATTCACGTGGCATGAACTCAGGTGTGAATATTGTGTTTTTCTGCTCCTCTGACCATTCCCTTACTTTATGGTTATCGTGGAAGCTGTAAGAGAGCAGGTCATGGTCGATATTCCAGTATAGAGACATGAAAGAAGCAAACCCTTCGACACCTTTTGCTGGATTTTCATGCTTCGCCATCCTAGATTCTATTAACATTAGATGTCCATCGGCTGCGTATTTTTCTCGTCGAACAATGAAAAATGTATTTTTTTCGACCCAAACTATTAAGTGGTCTTCGTTATAGTCAGGTAGCCAATCTTTTTTTGCTGTCGCTTTTAACACCCAAGTGTCTACTCCACCGTCGGGTCGATAGTGTTGGAAATCGCTCCCCATAATTTTTATCTCAGAGGCTTGCACTTCAGAAAACCCACGTTCTGCATCGTTGATAGTCACAGTTTGGCGCGTTTTTGGAAAGCGCATACTCTCATGAATAATATCTGTGCCTAAAAGTTCCCAGTCGAATTCCCATGGATCTCGTCCCATCACGTCATCTAGACTTTGTGCGTTGTTAGCGAAACGTTGATCTCGTCTAGGCTCTGGCATGCGCCTAACTCGTCGCATAGACGGAGAGTAATAGAAAAAATCGAGCTTTTTGGGAGTTTCTAAATCGGTGCGGTATGGGATCCAAAGTTGTTGTGCACCATCATGCTCTGGCGGAAATGTCTCGTACATCATCCAGCGGGCAAGTTCTTGTCCTGCCGGTCGATCGTACATATGTCCGAGCATCCCGCCGCTAGTATCATTATCTATAAAGCACGACCATTCCCCTTGGTTGAGGTAGCCCGAACTTGTAATCACACCAAAGACGTCTGCCATGGAATGGCTCCAACGGGCTATATGAGGCGCATTTGCTGATCGATACCCCATTTCTTCGGCCGTATAAGGGGCTGAGAAAGGATATTTTTCGGCAGGAAGATAAGGAATTTTGGGATCTCGTTCCGTGGAAGTATTAGGGTCAAATAGCTCTTTATCTTCAGCAGTCAGTTGCTCGACCGTTCTCCATGTTTGCTCAGTCGACGCATGGCTGTCGAATGTGAAAACACCAATCACAATCGCCAGAGAGATTAGCTGGAAATACTGTTCTAATGTAGTTCTGAGAAATTTAGAATTCATAGTTCAGCTCCCAGCCAAAGTTATCATATTTATTAAATTGACCGTAATAGTCTGAGTCACTTCCAGAGTCGTAGCCCGTATACCGGAATTCACCATTTAAAAATTGGGAGAACTTGTAGCGCAAGCGCACTTTAGTTTTTATTCCGCCCCAACCAGTGTCGGAACCGCTTATTAATGGAAAGGCTGTAACCTCAATTTTCATTCGATCTTTTGAAAAAGCGAAAGGTCTAGAAACGTGTACTAAAGGAATGAGACTCCACTCATCTCCAATACCTCCACCAAAGGCAGGACCCAGTCCTTCTTTATGGTTGAGTGTCTGGTACCACGAGCCTTGAAAAATAAAAGTAGTCCTAGAGGGCAATGCAAACTCAACTGCTACGGCGGCGCGGAGAGTATCTCTTTTTGATGTCCCATCAGTGGACGTACCAGTGAGTGCCGCAGCTCGTTTATCAGCATCAGTTACTCGTACACCGTTTGTGTACAATGCTTCAACCCTAAACACAGTCGGCAAGTTTCCTATCCATGGGACGTTTTGTATAGTGGTGGCATAATCTGCAGTGGCTCCCACATGGTGGACTCTTTCGTGGCGGCTTTTTAGCTTGAGAGAGTACTTTTGGATACCTTCGTCCAGATAAGTCGCTCGGCCTGTTATACGCTCCACAGGGTCTTTATCCCATGCGTACATGTAGACGAGACCGTAAGTTAGGCCACCTGCGGAGCGGTCGATCCGTATCCCATATTGATGGTCCCTAAAAGTACTTGCTTGGGGTCGTGAGGTACCCAAGTCCACATCATGTGTTGTCACTGGGACATTAGTGTTCCCCCAAGGGCTTCCCGGCGCTGCATGTCTATCGTGTTCAAAGTCGATTATATAGAGTGCTTGAATGGTGGTTTTTCCAAAGTAGTAGGTGGCATTGGCCATCCATGTTGGTAGCCTACGGTACTCATAGTCTTCTGATTCAAGCTGCGCCGACTCTCGACGATCCATGCTATTGACGATGTCTATGAATTGCCCATCCATTTTACCCCACGCAACTTGTTGTTTACCCACCTTTAAATCAAAGCTAGGTTTTCTATAGTTAACATAAAGCTCTCGTAAAATTCTTTCGCTGTTATGGTATAGCTCGTTGCTTCTATCTGTACGGTCAGCGTTTAATTGAGTGCTACCTTGCCACTCATAGGCTCCGTCGTATAACACATGAGCAGTCGCATTAATACTTATCCCGTGATCGATATAGTACGACGTTTCTATTTCAAGCAAGTTTTGCAACTGTAGGAATCGAAAGTCTTTTTCATTTGATACGTCTCCGTTCCCCTTTCTCTCAAGCAACATGTCAGAAGATTGACGCAAGGAGCCGCTAAATTTTAGGCGTGGTATCGCTTTTTCGATAGGAGCACGAATATGTTTTCCTATCGGGTCGAAAGTAGCGAGTGACCGATCAAATTTTGAAGCCATGTTGCTGAAGGTACTAGCGAATCCTTCCTGCACAAAAATAATGAGACATGCCAAAATAATCAGTGAGCACTTAAAAGCGAAATTCATATTTTCTCCCCTACCAAATCGAGTTGTCCAGCTACCCTTCCCAGAGTTAGCTGTTGCGGTATAGTAACGTATTTATCTCTTGGTTAGTTTTTTGTGAGGAAGCTTTATTTCTCGATAGCCGCAATTCGATCAGTTTCTAATTGAAATTGAGGGGTCGTATCACGCGGTTGCCGTGTATCGTGGCCTTCTGTAGAGCTTGCCTCAGCTCTCCACAAGGAGTCACCCCACCTGTTCTCTAATATAGTTATTTGTCCTGGGGACTTGATGTTATCGAAGCCAGCCAACGCCTGTCGAATAACACTTTCTTGATCAGCCGGATCAAAGGGTTTTCCGGCGGAGTGTCCTAGCGGATAGTCTAAGAAAACAGCTCGAGGAGGGTTCCCTGCTTCGAGTATATCAAAGGCTGAACCAAGACAAAGCGTAGGGATTCCATGTGCTTCTAAATGACGGGCTATCAGACACACGGTCTGATGACAGACTGGTCACATGGCTACTAACAAAGCGCAGTCGATATCGTCTCTCATGAATTTTTCTAAGACACTAGGCACTATTTCTTCACGTACCTTGCGCTGTGAATAAGTGCCGCCCATACACGATATAACGGTATCGGCTAGCGAACCTATGACACCTTTTTTGGATAATAATTTCAGGGTATCTATCGGCAGGATACAGTTAGGATCTTTTCTTGGGCTTATGAGGTAATTTTCCGTTATATGCGAGAATCTAAGGTCATCTTTAGGGGTATTTACAGGTATCTCCCTTGTAGAAGAATCATCTTTGTAATGATAAGCCATCTGTCCTACCGCATAGGCGCCTGACGTTGATAGGAGTCCGACTTTAGACTCTGATAGCGGCTTACCTAAAGTTGACCAAGCTGGCATATCTTCTGCTTTGAACCAACGGTAAGGCTGATATCCGAGATTTTCGTACCGTTTTCTGATGGCTTCCATATAGTTGACGTGCATTCTGCCTCCTTAAAAACCCAATTCACTGCTAGTCTTGAGTTAGCGCATGAACTGATTTTTTGATCAATCGTTGCCTTAGTTCCCTTGTGTTTGCTGGCCTATTAAGCCTGGGAGTGCGGATTTCATTTTCATTATAAGGCTTAAAATTTACCTGATCTTCGATTGTACCAAACTTTTTAACAAGCCAGTTGAGCAGATCTGCGAGTTCTTTGTCGCTGATGGGGGTTTGTGCGACGTCTGCTACTTGTACTAGGTAGTTTCGACCTTCTGGACGGGTAAAAAATTTTGTTATGGCACCCTTTAATGTAGGGATCGAATTTCGGGCACTTCCTTGTCCAAACTCTCCGTGGCAGCCTTGACAATAGCGCAGGTAATTTAATTGTGGCGTTTCTGCCCTCAGCCACGCAACATGAGTGGACAAAACAATAGCAGTGATTAACGATTTGGTAAGGCGACTCACGTCTGCCAGTCTACCCCGCCTTGCTTGCGGTTCCTAAAATGATTGATACCGTGCAGTGATAAACAGAGGACTCATTCCCCATGCACCAATTGATATCATTATGTACTCCCATCCTATACCCAGGCTTTTCACCTTCGTTGGTGTTGCAGTAACAACGTCCACATGAAGCCACTCCACAGCAATCGTTGTAACTGACTAGATAATGCTTCCCATCTTCGGGGTTTTCACAAGTTCCGATCCAGGTGACTGACGATGATGACGTTCCTGGTGGACATGATGTGATAGACCCACCACAGCATGTGCATAGGTGCCCATCAAGCGCGCAGTATCGCCAATACTCGCAATTTTGATCATCTAATGTGGCATCGAAGTCAGTTGATTGCCGCGCGCCACCAGCTGCAAGTGGTGAGCGGTCAAAAGGTAAGATTGGCAGTATAAAAGCTGAACTTACTAGGATCTTACTAATTCTCGCCAAGGCGCTTCGCCGGGACGATTTTTGTGCCACATTGCGGACTTTCTCTTCAAAGAAATCGTCAAACCATTTCATTTGGCTCTCCTTTTTTCCTGAAAGTGCGTACTATCAGGATGTATGTAAATATTGTTGTATCGATTCTACGGCAAGTTCTTTAGCTGTCAGTAAACTCTCAAGCTGCTCTCTATTATTAATTAATCCCTTTGCTCTCACTATGCCTGCTTCATCCATCAATACTGCGTAAGGCAGCTTAGCCACTTTGAAGGCCATACCTAAGTCATTCGATAGCACATAAGGAAAATCCTGCAGGTTAGTTGCCTCGTAGAATTTTTTCTGTCGTAATTCATCTCCATCGCTGGCTAAAATAACAGTGAGCCATTGCTTTTCTTTATCTCTCAAGGATCTCAGTATTGGAATAAGTTTTTTACATACTGGGCAGGTTGGAGATAGGAAAAAAACGAGTTCTCCATGTGTCGAGGGGGTCCCTATTTTTACGCGCCCACCACCTAAGGTAGCCAAATCAAAAGAGGGTGCTTGGTCTCCAACTTTAGGCCCATCATCAAGCATGAGCGCTCCCATAGGTGCAATTCTCTCGTAAAGTATGCCAATTTGTCTCGCCAATGCAAAAACAGTAATACCGAGGCAAATCACTACGAGCCATAAAATTGAAATTGCGACAATAGCGGACTGGCTCACAATTGTGCTCTCAGCCGGTTTAGTTTTTCTTGATTTGCAATTAGCTGTGAGGACAATAGATAGACGACATAGATAGATGTTGAGCCGAGAATCAAGTTAAAGCTGTCAAGCAAATCATAAGTTCGATATCTTGTGTCGAATAAACAAATGCACAGTAGTGATATGATTGCCGCGTTACGGGATACTAGTGTCCAAGATAGTCTTTGCTCATCTTCAATGCCGCCGCAGCCGCAACTCACATCGGTATTCCCTTTAAGTAAATTAATAGAGATAGCAAATGTGGTGACAGACATTAGGATCATTGCCGAGACGACACTTGTGGAGGGAGCAAAGTTGCTAATAAGGAAGACTGCTACTGTCAATTCAATGATTGCATAGGCCGCTGAGAAGAAGCGCGCGTTAGCCAGTGGTATTAGGTCATAGGCTTCTACTGCCGCTTGGAACATCGACAAATCCCTTAGCTTTTGACACGCGCCTATCATGAGAATGATACCTATCCCACACTCTATCATACGCACAATTGAAGGGTCTAAAGTCACTGAAAACACTTTTAATGTAGTTCCACAAGCCCAGCGAATGCTCCTACAGGCTCGCTTTCGGATATTTTCTGGAGTGAAGGCGATGTTTCGTATTTGTGAAATTTGGTTCCGATTCCATCATATACGTATAGATGAGGTTCAACATTTTTTGTTAGAGCCAACGCGATTGAGTTGTTCCCGTTAGCTCGCGCGATTCGCTGTTTAGTGTCGATATCATATGACCATATCTCTTTGGCAGGGTTTTTATGGCTACCATCTTTCCCACCATCATGCATAGCGACAAACAGTTTTCGAGAAGCTTTATCTATTGCGCTAATTTGGTAGCCACCGGGCCTCCACCCTTCTGAGTTTTCTTTCTTTTTAATTAATGACCAACTGTCGTTGAGCTTAGCCTTTTGCCCAGCAACATTAACTTCATATACGTGTCCAAGGTAGGAGATCAGATAGTAGGTATCCTCGATCGCTTCTGCTTGGACAAATACAGGGTCTTTTTCTGCATCAAATATTTTCTTGCTTCTTTCTTTGCTTTTTTCTTGACCGTTCCCATTCAATGTTACAGTCAGAATTGTACCATCGCCGCACAGCGTGGAAAAACGCTCTTCATTCGTGCCGGTAGGCAAAATTATCCAGCACCCTGGAGTTGCGATATCTGACATTACTTGATTCAGTTTGATATTTATTACTGTAACGGAGCTCGCTGGAGTTGCATTCTGGATAAATACATATTTATCACTTGTAGAGCTAATTATGGTCCCTTTGTAGGGTAAAGCTTGAGCATGTTTTGGAGGTATGATCAGCTCAGATTTTAATTCTAAGTTGCCAGTGTCATAGATCTCAAATTGATCAAAACGATCGCCGCGATTTCTTTTGGTGTAGTAGGTGGTAGCTACGTACATCTTCGAGCTATCTTTTGATAAAGCAGTCACTCCGAAAAGCCCAGTACTGATTAAGCCCAAATATCTGAAATTATTTCCGTCAAGAATATGCAGGCGTCCATCAATCACATTATTAAGATTCAGGTCGGTTAGGTATAGCCGGTGGGGGTCGGCTGGCATCAGTTTTTCCACAGTGAGTTTTTCAGGCTGCAGATCGGCACACGAGGCATTGGAGAGTAATAAGAAGGATAACAGAAAGGCCCCAACGAAATTATTTATCCTCATAAGATTCCTCACCTGTAGCATTTTTTAAACGATAAGTGCTAGTCTTCTATTACAATTCGTATCTCAAACTGTATGTGTTTTATAGAATAGCTTGAGTGAAGCTAAGAAGCAAAGTGGGGTGCGTGAGTGATAACTAAAATGGGTAGCGGTTTGGGCGACGGATTAACTTGTTAAAATTAGGAGAAGGTGAGCTATGGGGAAAAAAATAATAGTCTCTAAAGATGGATTTGAGTTTGGGGCATATGAGGCGATGCCTGAGGGAAAGCCAAAAGGTGGCATTGTCGTATTGCAGGAGATTTTTGGAGTTAATGAGCATGTTCGGCAAGTTGTCGACGAGTATGCCAAAGACGGTTATGTGGCAATTGCCCCTCAGATTTTTGATCGCGTGGAGCGTGACGTCGAATTAGGGTACACAGAACAACCTGACTTTGACAAAGGACTTCGAATAGCCTTTGAGGATTTGAAAATGGACCAAACGTTGTTGGATATACAAGCCTCAGTCGATGCCATGAGCGCCCATGGAGAGGTTGGAATAGTAGGTTACTGCTTTGGGGGACTTTTGACTTGGCTCTCAGCATGTCATTTAAAAAATATTACCGCAGGTTCCGCTTATTATGGAGGCGGTATTGCGGAGCATTCAGCATTAGTGCCAAAATGTCCTGTGATGATGCACTTCGGTGAAAAGGACGCACATATACCGATGTCAGACGTAGAGATCATTAGGCAAGCACAAAGCGCTATCGATGTGTTTGTTTATGATGCTGACCATGGTTTCAATTGTAGCGACCGCGCAAGTTATCATGCTGAGAGTGCAGTATTGGCCAAAACACGGACTTTAGAACACTTTGAGCTGCATCTCGCTTAGTGCGCCATTTGACAGCTACTGAGAAAGGAAAACTATTATGCGGGCGGCAACATTTGTAAAGGCAGGAGAAGATCTCGCAGTAGAAGAAGTGCAAGACCCGGTTGTTGGCGCAAGCGAATTAATTATTCGTGTTAAGGCTTGCGGAATTTGCGGTTCGGATTTACATATGGCAGATGTTCATGACTTTAGTGGTGGGATGAAGCCACTGAGAAAAGGTGTAGTTATGGGCCATGAGTTTTGTGGCGAGGTCTGTGAATTAGGACAGAATGCCGGTAGTAAATTTAAAGTTGGGGACCGAGTTACCGCTTTACCTTTTGTGAGCTGTGGGCATTGTTTTGCTTGCCTTTCGGGCTCAGGGCACCGGTGTTCTGAGGCGGCCTATACTGGCTTGGGCGAGCTGCCTGGTGGTTATGCTGACTACGTTAAAGTCTCCCCGCATGAAACTTTGCATCTTCCAGATGGCCTTGATTGGAACTTAGGAGCCTTGGTCGAGCCATTGGCGGTGGGTTTGCATAGTGTGCGTGCTGCGAAGCTCAATTCTGGGGAAAGTACGCTTATCATAGGCGCAGGCCCAGTTGGTCTCGCAACCGCCCTTTGGTGTCGGTACTTTGGTGCGCGGCATGTCGTTGTCAGTGATCGAGTGCCCGAGCGTCTTGGTCTTGCTGAAAAAATGGGTGCCACAGCGGTGATCAATGCTGAAAAAGAAGATGTGATTGGTAGTTTTAAGAGAATAGTCGGTGCCAGACCGAGCGTGATTTTAGAATGTGTTGGCGTTCCCGGCACACAGCAGCTTGCAATGGATTATGCCCCTGCAGGGGGTCGGATTGTGGTGGTTGGTGTTTGCATGGCTCCCGACACTATATTGCCAGTCAAAGCCATCACCAAAGAATTACAGGTTAACTATGTGTACATGTATAACAGACAGGATTTTGAGCTGGCTTTAGATTTAATGCACAGAGAATTGATTGATCCGACGCCTATGATCAGTGGAAATGTCACGTTTGAGGATTTTCCAAGGACGTTTGAGAATTTAAAGAACGATAAGACAGCGTGTAAAGTCATTTTAATGCCGTGAGACTCAAGGTTTAGGCAGGGGTGACGATTTAGGTCTCTAGTGCTTCACTCCATTTCCATTTTAGTTTGGGACTATATCAGGCGACTAACGTAAACTGTGTGCCCGAGACTTAAACTGGGATCGGGTTGAACTATCTCGGAATACTTTAATGTAATGAATAATTCTATGGTTAAGCGCCAGATGATTTTCTCTGGTCCAGTCACACTGGTGCTGCTGGCTTCTATCATAGGGTTGGCTTATGGAATTTGGTATGCCTATAGTGTCTTTTTAGTGGCACTCCTTAACGAATTTGGCTGGAGTCGTTCGGTTTTAGCCGGAGCTTTTTCAGTATTTGCGATTGTTCATGGTTGTGCTAGTCCTTTGGTGGGTTATTTCTGTGATCGAGTGTGTCCTGCTATTATTATGGCTGTCGGATCGGTCCTGCTAGCCACAGCTCTTTATTTAAATAGTCTTATTGAGCAGGTGTGGCATCTTTACTTAAGTTTTGGTGTCGCCACCGCGATAGCGGTTTCTTTATGTGGATGGACTCCTTCCGTTATTGTTGTCCAGAAAAGATTCCCGAATCGCTTGGGCTTAGCTCTTGGTATAGTGAGCGCTGGGATTGGTGTGGGTATGTTGATAGTCGTGCCTTTTTGTCAGTATTTAATCGACTCGGTTGGTTGGCGTGAAGCATTTAAAATTTTTTCTCTAGTTTGTTTGGCCGTGATTTTTCCTTCCGCGCTTTTTTTACTGAAAGTTGGAAGATTCGAACAAAAAGAAATATCAATAGATAATTTGGTTTCAGAATCTTCTGAATCGGTAGTATTGAAAGGTATAACTTTGGTTCAGGCGGTTCGTGGACGGCCTTTCTGGCTTATGACTGCCGCATTTTTTTTTGGCGGAGTATGCTCTCAGACGCTACATGTCCACCAAGTGGCTTATCTTGTTGATCACGGCATGCAAGCCATGGCAGCAGCTGTCATCGTAGGGATTGTGGGTGTTGCAAGTATTGTTGGCAAGATCGGCGGTGGGTGGCTATCCGACTATATCGAGCGGGAGTTAGTTTATGTGTGGGGTATTTCTATACTTGTGGGAAGTGTTTTTGTATTAATGGTCGTTGGTGAGACTGGACAACATTATGGGGCTTACTTTTATGCCTGCTTGTTAGGGATAGGTTACTCCGCCACTGCAGCGTTAATGCCAGCTATGATGTCGGATCGTTTTGAAGGCAGTAGTTTTGGCAGTATTCTAGGGACGGGGTTATTTGGAAGTGCTCTTGGCAGTGCCGTGGGACCATGGATGGGTGGGTTTCTATTCGACGTAACAGGAAGCTATACGTTGCCTTTTTTTGTTGCGGCTTTATGTGGGATCACTGCAGCAGCTGCAGGTTGGAATGCTAGAAAGCTGCGGCTTCGTACTGAACCCTATTAATGCTGTTTGTCATTTGTAAGGTACAATTCACTAAAGCCAGTTAAATTTGGATGTCAATAATAAATTTGGATGTCAATAACACATATTAGAAAGGGGACTTTATGGAACTTAATTCTTCAATGTCGGCTGTCATTACAGGAGGCTCCTCAGGCTTAGGTGCCGCAACTGCAAAGGTTTTGGCGTCCAAAGGAGTGAAAGTCGCTTTATTTGACCTTAATGCTGAAGCGGGCGAATCGCTAGCATCAGAGTTGGGTGGTGTTTTTTGTGAAGTCGATGTTACATCTCAAGATGCATGCGAGGCTGGTTTTGCGAAGGCTCGGGCCATAAATGGACAGGAACGAGTCCTAATAAATTGTGCTGGTACTGGTAATGCATTTAAAACGGCAGGTCGAGATAAAAAAACCGGTGCGATCAAAACCTTTCCTATGGATAAATTTGAACTTATTGTGCAAATCAATTTACTAGGGACATTCCGATGTATTGCGCTGTCTTCGGCAGGGATGATGACTCTTGACCCTTGTGACGAGCATGGCGAAAGAGGTGCTATCGTCAATACTGCTAGTGTCGCTGCTCAGGATGGTCAAATGGGTCAAGCTTCCTATGCGGCATCCAAAGCCGGCGTGGTTGGCATGACTTTGCCTATTGCTCGTGACTTGATGAGCGAAGGGATTAGAATCAATACGATTATGCCAGGGATATTTGACACTCCTTTGCTGCAGTCGGCACCAGACCATGTCAAGCAAGCGCTAGCCTCTTCGGTTCCTTTTCCTAAGCGACTAGGTATCCCCCCAGAGTTTGCTCATCTTGCTATGGTGATGGTTGAAAATGCGTATTTTAATGGAGAAAGTGTTCGTCTAGATGGGGCTATCAGAATGGCCCCACGTTAGTATCTAGCCATCCCGTTTTCGTGATTGGGGGAAAACCCTACCCGATCATGCTGTAGCCACCGCTGACGCTAAGTATTTGTCCTGTTACGTGGCCTGCGACCTTGTCGGATGCTAAAAACAAAACAGAATTTGCGATATCTTCAGGACGGCCAATTTTCTTTAAGGGTAGTGCTTTGGCTATTTTTTCTAGTTGTTCGTGAGTGAACATTGATTCAACATCTGACCACATACTTTGTTGGCCAACTTGATTTTTTTGGTCGGGAATAGTCACCCCTGGACAAACTACATTACACCTTACACCATGGCGACCGTTTTCTTTTGCGATAGTTTTCATAAAGCTATTTATTCCTGCTTTCATCCCACCATAAACCGCTTCCCGAGGCTCTCCCTGACGACTTGCGTCTGAGCTGATGGATACGATAGAACCTTTATTGTTTGGTATCATTATCGATAAAGCTGTGTGGGTGCAGTTTAGTACTCCGACAAAATTTATCTGAATCACTTTATTCCAGAAAACAGGATCGGTCTGAGTGAAAAATTTGAGCTCATCCCATCCTACATTATTAATGAGAGTATCGACTGTTTGGTTTATACGCACCGCTTCCGAGAAAAGAGTTTGAACTTGTTTTATGTCAGTAACATCACATTTAACCACGTTTACATTGCTAGCCCCGAGACTAAGCGCTTCTTGTGCTACTATTTCAGCCTGCGGGAGGTCGATATCGCCAATGGTTATAGCCGCCTGCTCTTTTGCAAAAGCCAAGGTAATAGCACGTCCGATGTTAGATGCTCCACCAGTGACGATGACAGATTTCCCGGACAATTCGAGGTCCATTATATTTTCCTTATCTCGTTGGTGAAATTTTTTAACAGTCGGCCGAATGCAGTACTTGGCCAGCTCGAGCACCCATGTCTTGCCCTCGAGCATATAGGTTTTGCCCATTAACAAAAGTGTATTCTATTCCTCGTGCTGGAACGACTAGACGTCTACCCCCACCGGGCAGATCGAAGCGCATCTCGCCCGTTTTATCAGAGCCGACAGTAGATAGATCAAAAATAGCAAAGTCGGCTGCCATGCCTTCGGCAATCTTGCCCCGTTTTTTGATGCCGAAAAAGTCGGCAGGCTCTGTTGTAATTCTTTGTACTGCACGTTCAAGGGACATTACCGGATTATCTCGTACCCAAGTGCCGAGCAGGTAAGTACAATAACCGGCATCGCATAGAGCGTCTACATGGGCTCCGCCGTCAGAAAGCCCGATAAGAATGCGGGGATCGGTGATTAATTCAGGTATTCGGCTTTCATCAGAGTTAAACAATTCATAGTTATATTGCGTAGCAAGCCCGTCTTTAATTGCGAGCTCAAGGAAGGCATCTACAGGATCAATTCCCCATGCCTGGGCTATTTCTGAGATATTTTTTCCAACGTATTGCGCTAGCTCGGGTGCTGAGGTTTCTAACACCGTCATTACTTCCCAACGAGAAGTAAAGATCAGTGGTTTTTTGAGAGCCTCTTTGAATGCATTGCGGAAGTTAGTGTCACTTAAAATTTTAATCTGTTCCTCAATTGGCCGGTTAAGAACTGGATTCCAGCATTGCATGTTTGCAAAGATAAAAGGTGTCTTAAGGTCTATCTGGATAATAAAAGGTCGTACCGTTGTTTGGGGCAGCGCGCCTCGTTGGATTAGGTCGCTGACTTCATTAAGTGTTCTTTGGGTGGCTTCTGGATCGTCATCCCGATTCAGCAAGGCCAGCCAAGTAACAGGACGTGCACTTTCCGTTAACAGGAGTTCGAGTAGGGCTCTTTCAGACTTACTTACTTTTGACACTTCATTCGTGAGAGCGACCTCAATAGATCCCCTACCAATTTTTTTTAGAACATTACAATAGGCTCGCAGCTCTTCATCGCTGGCTAGTCTGCAAGCCAATGGGCGACCTTGATAGCCTACATGCTGGCCGGCGTTTGTTGTAGAGAAACCAAAAGCTCCTGCGACCATGGCTTCTTCAAGTAATCTTGAGATTTCGTTTGTCTCCTCTCTATTCGCTGACCGCTCCATAGATTCTTCACCCAAGACGTAGTGACGAAAGGGGGTCAGAGCACATGAAAACCCTAAATTTAACCCAGAGCCTCGATTATCGGCAGCAACCATGTATTCTGGGAAAGACTCCCAGTCCCACGTTACCCCTTTTTTTAGAACATCAAATGGGATAGCTTCAACGTTGACAAGATCCCAAGAAGCTATATCTCGGTTTTCTGGGCGACAAGGCGCAAGTCCAACACCACAATTACCCATCATTACTGTAGTGACTCCATGCCAGCAAGAAGGAGTGGTGAGGTCATCCCAGCAAATTTGTGCATCATAATGTGTGTGTGGATCAATAAAGCCCGGAGCCACAATTAAGTCGGATGCGTCCAGAGTTTGTTTGGCTCGGCCCGCAATTTTTCCTACCTCAACAATCACCCCGTCTTGCACGGCGACATCGGAATGAGTCTTGTCTGCCCCAGTTCCGTCGACGACGGTACCATTTCGAATAATTAGATCGTACATAGAAATATCCTCCCTACAGGAAAGTCTAGTGTTCACTTATTCTTAACTAGTTCGCATATTTTTACTACTGTTTATCACGGTTCAAGTAAGTGTTCGTACTCTTTGTCCGTAAGAATCTTTAGAAAAGCTATCAATGCCTCCAGTCTCTCTCCGGATATAGGCTGGCCCCTTCGAAGTAATTCAGTTGAAATATTTTCGGGGATCTCGCTTGGCATCCATTTTTTATTTGTTTCAGGATTAATTAAAGCCGTCTCTCGAGTGACAATATAGTGATTATAAAAATGAATGGCTGTGCGGAGTTTATTAAATACACCGTTATGCATGTAGGGGCTAGTTACTGCTACATTCCTTAGTGAAGGAGTACGAAATTTACCTGAGCTTATTTTTTTTGTTGTTATAACCTTATTTTGGGCCAGTCCTAGGTCGGTTGATTTTTTCTGATCCAGATCTTCTTTAAAGACTGTTTGGTTTGGAGGCAACCCAATATTATGGTATTTGTGATCTGTAAAGAGTTCGTTTCGATCGGATGTTGAATTGACCGAGTGGTGGCAGCTCATGCAATTAGTAACATCTGAAAAGAACAAGTTTCTGCCTCTTTCTTCGAGTTCTGATAATGCATATTCACCTCGTAAATAACGATCGTATCGAGAGGTAAACAATGCAAATAAAGGCCCGTTCTCAAAGGCAACGATAACAGATGCAGTTGCTTCAACTACTTTTTTTGAGTCCTCAAAAATGCTATTTCCAAAGTGTGTTTTGAAGCCAGCGACATAGTCATCATTTTCTTTAAGACGTTTCGAAAGCTGTCGCGGATTTTCGAGAGCCATTTCATTTGGATTGAACAATGTCGCAGCAATTTGCCGTTCCATGTTTTTTGCTCGGCCATCATGAAAAAAACCACCATAGTAATCTCCATTTATATCTACGCTGAATGCTGGGATTAGAGAGGCATATGCAAGTGATGGACTGTTTCTGGTACCGAATTTTCTGTCTATGCTTCCTTGGGACACTGCACCTGAGAACTCATTTTTGCGCACGTCTACGAAGGCTTGGGACGGATTATGGCAAGTGGCACAAGATTGATTTCTGTTTGCAGAGAGATTGACATCGAAAAAAAGAGCGGTCCCTAGTTGTTGCTTGGATATTAGAGCATTTATCTCAGCCCCAAATGCCAATTGGGATAGTGCTATTAGTATCAGGGAAAACGCTGGATTCATGTGACTTTATAAGGAGATAAGCCACCGTCGATGTTGTCGACAAATGGTTTAATGTCAGCGGAAAATGCAGGAATGTCACAAAGTTTTTCGTAATGTTGCATTGATTTTGAAAAATCTTTTGCTGTTTGAACACCGATTAATGGCAACTTGTTAAGGCTGTTTAGTTCTCTTGTATAGTAGCCCTCGGTTTTCAGCAACGTTATTTCGCACGCAAAGCAGATGTCGGCCAGACTCAAAGGTCCAGAAAGATAGGGATCTTTTGTTAATATTTGCTCTGTACCAGTTAGCCAGTGGTGCAAGGACTGTTCAGTCTCGTTATATATTTGGTTAGTTAATATTCCATTCATTAGTGCGAGCAGATAAGCTTGGGAATCTTTGGCGAACAAAAGCATAGAGTCCAAAAAACCATCGATCCTCGACGATTCGTAAGCAGAGGCACCATATAAATTTTTATTATCCACGGCTAGTCTCGCGACTGCCCTCATTATGCTATTAGACTCAAATACTCCGATTTCACCTGCAGGGCTAAAAGCGGTGGGGACAGTCCCATAAGGGTTCGCAAGTAGGTATGCTGAAGTTTTGTAGAGTGTTCCAGAGTAGCCGCGACTGGCATTTTGGGAAAATTCCTGTCTGTCTTGGTTGGCTTTTTCTGCTAATGGTGGCGCGTCGAAATCCCAAAGCCAATTTTTCAGTTCTTTAGGAGACGCACCTCTGATTTCTATCGGAACGTCACATAGTCTAGCTGTTATGCTGGCTTTAAAAATACGAGGGTTAGGAAGGTAAGAAAATATTCTAAGAAGGCTTTTTGGCATATTTTGTCCCTCATACACCCGACTAACATACAAACAATTTTCAATTGGTAGATGAATGCGACTAAAAAGTAATATAACTTATCATTCTGTGTCAGGCTCTGAATGATAAAGCATAACTAGGTCGGGCTTATGTATCAAATAAAGGAGAGAAAAAGTGGCTGCAAGTGGACCGTTAGTAGGATACAAAATCATAGAGCTCGCTGGCATAGGGCCGAACCCCATGTGTGCCATGATGCTGGCTGATATGGGGGCCGAAGTGATCCATGTTGACCGCGTTGTTGATTCCGGACTAGGTATCAACATGGAGCCAAAGTATATGCTTTTGAATCGAGGTAGACGCTCTATAGCCGTAGATCTGAAAAGCCCTGAGGGTGTTAAACTAGTATTACGACTGATTTCGGAGGCTGATGCCTTGATTGAAGGGTTTCGCCCGGGAGTCACTGAACGTTTGGGCCTAGGTCCTGACGTCTGCATGGCTCGAAACGAGAAATTGGTTTACGGCAGGGTTACTGGATGGGGGCAACACGGAATATTAGCTAACGCAGCTGGTCATGACATTAATTACATTTCTTTAACGGGTGCTGCCTATGCCATTGGTCGAGAAGGACAGCCTCCATCTCCTCCTTTAAATTTGGTGGGTGATTTTGGAGGTGGGGGCATGCTGCTGGCACTTGGTGTTGTAGCTGCGCTGCTCGAAGCCCAGAAGTCTGGGAAAGGACAAGTTGTGGACGCTGCAATGACTGATGGGGCATCTATCTTGATGACCGCTTTATACGGAATGCACGGTGCAGGAGCTTGGAGTGATAAACGAGAAAGCAACTTTTTAGATGGTGGAGCGCATTTTTATAATGCCTATGAAACGTTGGAAGGACAATTTATCTCTATTGCCTCTATCGAGTCTAAGTTTTACGCGGAGTTTCTTGAGCTCACAGGCTTTGATGATCCCAGCCATACTGCACATCAAGATAAAGGCCTATGGTCTGAGAATTGCGTAAAAATGGCCGAGCTAATGAAAACCAAAACGCGCGCAGAATGGTGTGAACTTCTGGAGGGCACTGACGTGTGTTTCGCCCCTATTCTATCTCTGAGTGAAGCGCCGTCGCATCCTCATAATAGGTCACGTGACACTTTTGTCGAAAATAGTGGGGTGATACAACCGGCCCCCGCACCGCGTTTCAGTCGCACTCCGTCTCAAATACAAAGCGCACCTTCTGTTCCTGGGTCGGACACTGAGGCAGTCTTAAGTGATTGGGGCTTTTCTGGTGGAGAGATAGCTGAGCTAAAGAGCGGCGGTGTCGTTGCATAAAGGAAAATAAACGTAAAATTTTTCGTTGATGCGAAAGCTGCAATACTTTATAAGTTCGCATCCTCTTGTGTTATGAACCTTTCTATAGCGTCTCGCGTTATTGGCCCATCAAGATACGCTTGGAGTATTTTTTGGCGGTCAAATAACAGGTAAGTAGGCGTGCCCGAGAAATCTGTACCGGTAGAATTTTTGTAGGTGGTAGAAAATAGGGTGTGGTTTGCCACAACGCTAGGAAATTGGTGTTTTTTTTGTCTTCGATACTCTGCCACAAGTTGCGTGTTTTGCTCTCCATCCAGAGACACTCCTAATACCTTGAGATCTAAGTCTTTATGCACCGCATGTAGTTCCGATAACATTGAATATTGTTTCGCACATTCTCCACAGTAAGTGGTCCAAGCCATCACTAAAGTCCACTTATTTTGGCTAAGGTAGGTGCCGATAGAGCTTTTTTGGCCTTGTAAATTTGTAGTTGAGAGTTCAAAAGCATGCAAATTCCATATAGCAAAGATAAAGAACGCCGCTATTAGCGGTATGGAAGAGAGGTTTCTTATCATCGGCGGCGGTTCATGGTGACTTTCATCCCAAACCGTGGTTTGAGAGTAACAGCGGCTTGTATCTTGACAGGATTGTCTTTCGCAGGCGTTAGCTTAAACAGAGGTAGTATCTGGGCAATAATAAGTTGCATTTCAAGCATCGCCATTCCCGCGCCTATACAGGCCCTTGGGCCAGCTCCAAAAGGCAAATACGCGTAAGGATGTCTCGATTGATTTTGCCCTTGCTCAAAGCGGTCTGGATTAAAAAGATTTGGTTCGACCCAATGATCTGGGTGACGGTGCAAAACATAGGGCGTGATGGCTATGTAGCTATTGGCCGGAACGGTATAGCCTCGGAAATTATTTTCATTTGTGCTGCGTCTAGCAATTCCCCAAACGGGGGGGTAAAGCCGCATGGATTCTTGTACTACTTGTTTTAGGTAGGGAAGTTGGCTCAGATCGCTGCTGTTGGGAGTCCTTCCTTGAAGAATTGTTCCGAGTTCCTCTAACAACTTTCTTTCTATTTCAGGGTGCTTTGACAGCAAATAAAACGTCCACGTGAGGCCGGTTGACGAGGTTTCATGTCCTGCAAGCATCAAGGTTACGACCTCGTCTCTTATCTGTTTTTCGTCCATGCCTTCCCCTGTTTCAGGGTCAACTGCTTTCAACAATCTGTCAACGATATCGTTACTCTTGCTGCCATACTCCTTATGGGATTTGATCAGGCCGTAGACAATTTCATCTAGACGCCTATTAGCAGCCCTAAATCGTCTGTTACTAGGAGTCGGTATATGAGGGAACAGTCGAAGTAAAGCATCTAATCGAAGTGGATAGATATTTAGCAGCATCAAAATATCGATCATCTCATCGGAAACGTCATCTATATCTGCACCGAACAAGGTGCGGCTTACTATTTGAAAAGTGATCCGACTCATTTCTCGGTCTAGCCAGATATCGGTATTCTCGTTTTGTATCCAAGTATCGAGAATATTGCGTGTGACACTATTGATGATTAAGTCGAATCCATTAATTGATTTGCTTGCGAACACGGGTTGGATGAGTTTTCGCTGATGCGCCCAACTTTCTCCATCGTTAGTTACTAGACCATTACCAAAGACGGTCGAAATCACTTTATAGTCTATAGTTTCCTTCGTGAATTCAGGCCAAGCCCTAGTAAGAATCTCTCTAACCGATTCTGGATCGCTAATTGAATAAACAGGGAAAGCGCCTTGAAACTTAAAGATATCCCCATACCTTTCAGCCTGTTTTAACAGGTATGTGGGTGGGCTAGATCGGATAGCCTCCCACATGTTGTACCACGGAGGACCAGGAGGAGGAATGTTAGTTGATTTTGGGTTTACAGTCATGGGGAAAGCCAAGGTCCCGTATTGCAGGTGAGACATATGAATCGTGAAAGTTAACCGGCCTTATCATTAGCTAACGATAAGGCCGATCATTCGTTAGCGTTTAAAGTGTGGCATCACATCTTTAGCAAATAAATCCATGCTGTTGCGAATTAAATTAGGTGCCAACCCTGACATGGCCATCCCCATAACCAGATGAGTCATACGACCACGACTTTGGTAATCAGCAATCATCTCAGTTACATCAGTTGGGGTTCCGACAATAGAGTCTTCTCCAAAGAAATCAAAGTGCTGAGTGCGTATAATTTCATCAACAGATTTGATTTCATCTAACCCTTGATCATCACCAGGGCTGTCATTGGCTTCAGCAAACCATTGCGAGTATTTTTGATTGGTATAGCGCAGTGATTGGGCGCAGTTTTCCCAAGCTTCTTCCCTTGAAGGTGCCACATGTACCCAGCGAAGTTGGGCCACATTATAATCGAGTGGTTTTCTACCCACAGCTTCTAGGCATTCGTCGTAGTATTTAACTGACTCTACTGGAGCCGTGCATTGGAAATGCATTCCCATTTTGGCAGCACGCTCGATTGCTTTGGGTGCAATTGCACCGATCCAAATCGGAGGGTGTGGCCTCTGAAGAGCAGGGGGTGTGATTTGTATTTCTTTCAAGTGATTGTATTTTCCGTCAAACGTAACTACCTCATCACTCAGTAACCGCTGGATGATTTCCACCCCTTCTTTTAATCTACCGCCTCTTTCTGCGCTAGCTATTCCTTGGTCGTCAAATTCTTTTGGTCTGTAACCTAGCCCAACACCCAAGTCAAAGCGTCCGTTTGACATTAAGTCAATAGTTGCGGTGTCTTCAGCCACTCTGATTGGGTTGTGCAGCGGGAGTAGAACTAAAAAAGTTCCAATACGCATTCGAGTGGTTCTTTGAGAAATAGCTCCAGCAATGCTCATCAGTGACGGGGAGTAGCCATCGTCAACAAAATGGTGTTCTGTTAACCAGGCATTATCATAGCCCATAGCTTCTGACTCTGAGATCAAGTCAAGATGAGACCTGTATAGGTCTACCCATGGTACTTTAGCAAATTCTGGGTTACGGAAGGGCCATAGTATTCCAAATTTTAAGTTCATCGGGTTCCCCTTTGAGTTGGTGATTAATAAATTGAGTTTCGAAAGCCTCTTAGCTTTAGATTATAAGAGGAATTCATGTTTTCGCAATTATGACAACTTGTTTTACTACCTTGGTGATTGTATGTTGGATTTGTACTAGCTAATAAAAAGTGTGCCATGAAAGAGAACAATGGACAAGATAGTTGTTTGTCGGAGACAAAATGGGAATAGAGCTTGAGTCCCTGTGGATGCCATTTACGCACAACCGTATGTTTAAAAAAGACCCTCGCTTAGTAGAGCGAGCACTGGGGATGTACTACCAAACGTCTGATGGCCATAGAGTTTTGGATGCCATATCTGGCCTATGGTGCTCCAATGCGGGGCATAGACATCCGAAAATCGTTCAAGCGGTTAAGGATCAACTAGATGAATTGGATTTCGCGGCACCTTTTCAATCAGGACATCCGAAGGCATTTGCATTAGCTGAAGCAATAAGGCGCGTTTCCCCTATTGGCCTAAATCATGTGTTTCTTACCAGTTCAGGTTCTGAGGCTTGTGATACAGCTCTTAAAATAGCATTGGCTTATCATCAGGTAATCGGGGGAAGCCGGAAAACTCGATTTGTAGGACGCGAGAAAGGTTATCATGGGGTGGGATTTGGCGGTATTTCTGTTGGAGGGATAAGTTCCAATCAAGAAGCCTTCAAAGCATCTTTACTGCCGGGGACTATGCACTTACCTCATACTCATAATCTTTCAAAAATGGCCTTTTCAAAGGGCCAGCCACTGTGGGGCGCGCATTTGGCAGATGACTTGGAGCGACTCATTAAAGAAAACGGTGCTGAGACCATAGCTGCAGTGATCGTAGAGCCAATGCAAGGGTCTGCCGGGGTGATAGTGCCTCCTCAGGGCTATCTTGAGAGGCTAAGAAGTATCTGTGACCTGTATCATGTTCTATTGATTTTTGATGAAGTTATAACAGGGTTTGGCCGTTTAGGAGAATGGTTCTCTCCAAATAGATTGGGGGTGATCCCTGATATGATAACTTTCGCAAAGGGTGTTACCAGCGGTGTTGTGCCACTGGGTGGGGTTTTAGTGCGAGATGAGATCTATTATGAGCTTATGACTGGCCCAGATCATTTGGTGGAATTTTTTCACGGCTACACTTATTCTGGCCATCCGTTAGCGTGTGCCGCAGGTCTTGCAGCAATAAATGTATATGAGGAAGAAGGGTTATTGGTACAAGCTCGTAAGCTAGAGATTGAACTCGAAAATGCTGTTCACTCTTTGCGAAACGAAGCCCATATAATCGACATAAGGAATATCGGGATGGCCGCAGCTATAGAATTTGAAATGCGGGATGATCAACCTTCTTTGCGTGCCATGGAGATATTTAAATACTGCTTTGATCATGGTGTCATGGTTCGCTATACCGGGGATATTATAGCGATTGGACCTGCATTAGTTTGCGACTCGGGTGAAATTGAAGTGATAGTTGAAACCGTGCGAGCGGCGATTCGCGCCGTCCACTAGATTTTCACGAAAAGCTAGATGTGAAATTGCCTGAGCTTTAAAGGGACGAAAAAATGAATGCTGATGATGTAGGAGAATGGCGACTAAATAACGTGCCCGTCTATAACAAAAACAAATTGAAGCTCGGAGTCTTCGCAACTAATTGCAGCAATGGGACTACGATGACCCATGCACCAACAACCTTTGAAGCTACTTACCCGCATAACGTTAAAATAGCCAAGCTCGCTGACACATTAGGCTTTGAGCTACTTGTTCCCGTGGGGAGATGGAAGCATTTCGGGGGAAGTACCCAGTTCAATGGCGACAATCTGGAAGTGTATACGTGGGCGACTGCAATGGCCTGTAATACTTCTAATATTATGGTGTGTGCTACTTCTCATACGCCGACTGCACACCCTTTATTTGCTGCGAAGCAGGGCTCGAGTATTGATAATATTTCTAGCGGCCGGTTTGGACTGAATATAGTTTGTGGTTGGTTTCGGCCTGAAATTGAGATGTTTGGGAAAGAGCAGTTGCCGCACTCTGAGCGGTATGCAATGGCAAGTGAGTGGGTAACTTGTGTTAAAAAAGCATGGACGGAGCAAGATTTCAACTTTCAAGGGAAGTATTTTTCCATCAAAGAAGGCTTTTTGTCACCCAAACCGATACAGAAGCCGGGTCCAATTTTACTCAATGCGGGGAACTCTGAGGATGGCCGAGAATTTTCGGCAAAAGAGATGGATTTTAATTTCATTACCATGGCAACCCCAGAGGAAGCGGGTGCTTTAGTTAAAGATATCCATCGGCGGGCAGCTATTTATAAAAGGCATTGCGGTGTGATGAGTCAGGCCTTTGTTTGTTGTCGTGATACAGAAACTGAAGCTCGTGCGGCTTATGACTCTATTTTGGAACATGGCGATTGGGAGGCGGCCCGAAACGTCATGGAATTACTTGGTATTGAGAGCGGTTCTTTTGATGCTACCATCAAGCAATTCGCGGAGCGTTTTGTCGCAGGATGGGGAGGGTACCCTTTGGTAGGTACCCCAGAGCAGGTGGTTGAAAAGATGAAAGAGCTCAGTGATTTAGGAGTTGAAGGACTTATTTTGTCTTGGCTTGATTATCATGAAGAGTTGAATTTTTTTGGGGACCGTGTCCTTCCTTTAATGGAACAAGCTGGCTTAAGGGCCCCAAGGATCGGATAAATAATTAATATGGAGATTAAATTGTGGGACGACTAGAGAATAAAGTGGCGATAATTAGCGGTGCTTTAGGTGGACAAGGACAAGTGGCAGTGAGTCGCTTTGTTGCCGAAGGCGCTAAAGTTGTGGCGACAGACATGTCAGCGGAGCCGTATGGGAGAGTGGCTGAGTTAGTAGCAGAGCCTGATGCATCAGTAGCGTACACTGGTGGCGACCTCTGCGAGTACAGCGTTTTAGAGAGAGTTGTCGAGCTTACGATAGAGCGGTTTTCCGGCCTTGATATCCTTTTTAGTAATCATGGAATTATGGTAGGAAAGCCATTTTTAGAGACAACTGTGGAAGAGCTAGACAGCGTGCTGGCGGTGAATTTGCGAGCTCCTTTTCTTCTCAGCCAAATAGCCGCTCGAGAGATGTCAAAAAGAGGAGGAGGATCGATTATTCATAATTCATCTGTAGGAGGATTAGTAGGTTTCCCTACCATGGCAGCTTATGGCGCGTCTAAAGGAGGGTTGGCACAACTAGCTCGCTCTATGGCGACAGATCTTGCAGAATACAATATTCGAGTGAACGCCATTTGTCCCGGCGTCGTGGACACGCCGATGCCTGAGAGATACGTAGAGGGACTTGGTGTCAACAAAGAAGCAGTGTTCGCCGAGATGGAGGGGATGCATTTAATGAATAGGCTTGGAAGACCTGAAGAAATTGTTAATGTTGCACTATTTTTAGCATCTGATGAAGCTTCTTTTATGACTGGGGCTGTGATTCCTGTTGATGGCGGGCTTTCTGCAATTTAACTTAATAGATAAATAGACTACGGAGTGAAAAGTATGAGTTTGGTTTTAAAAAGCGAGAGTTTTAAAGACGGTGAAAGACTGAAGACACCACAGGTATTATCTGAGGCGTATGGGTTTGGCTGTGCTGGAGGCAATTTGTCGCCTCAGCTCGCATGGAGCGGAGTTCCTGAAGGGACAGAGAGTTTCTCGTTGACTTGTTACGACCCAGATGCGCCGACAGGAAGCGGGTTTTGGCATTGGAATGTCGCGAATATTCCCACGAACATATTTACTCTAGAATTGGGGGCAGGAGACCCTTCAGCGGGGAAAATGCACAGCGATGCAGTAGAAGTTAGGACAGATTTTGGAGTCCCTGGGTACGGTGGTCCCTGTGCGCCAGAAGGTTCAAACATTCATCGGTATATTTTCACCGTCTATGCTGTAAATGTAAAATCATTGCCTGTGACACCAGATACGACGGCTGCAATACTAGGTTTTCACTTGAATTTCCACACTATAGAGAAAGCTAGTTTGATTGGCTTGTTTAGTCGGTAGGAGATTTTCAAACAAGACCTTAATCTACCTTAGTTCAATTGATAAAGGGGAGGACGGTAATGCGATTTGGAATAATGTATGATTTTAGAAATCCTAAGAAGTGGTATATACCCCCGGCACAGTTTTATCGAGCTATGCTCGACCAAATGGTCGAAGCGGAGAGAGTGGGTTTCGATCATGTTTGGCTAACCGAACATCACTTCACGGAAGATGCCTACAATCCATCATCTTTATCCATGGCTGCGGCAGTTGCCGCGGTAACTTCGCGAATCAGGATAGGTACTTTTATTCTTTTACTGCCTTTTATTCACCCCGTCAGAGCGGCAGAAGATGTTATTTTGGCGGATATCGTTTCCGATGGTCGCTTTGACTTAGGTGTCGGACAAGGCTACACCCACGAAGAGTTCAACGCATTTTGTATCGATCGTAAAGAAAGAGCGCCTAGACTGTCGGAAAGCATTGAGTTGATGAAGAGGCTCTTTTGTGAAGAGAACGTAACTTTCAACGGGAAGTTCCACAATGTTTCAAATATGACATTGTCGCCTAAATCAGTGCAAGCCCCACATCCTCCGCTATGGATTGGTGCTCGTGGTCCTAAAGCGATTAGGAGGGCAGCCGAGATAGGGGCTAATTTGATGACTACGTTGGGCCCAGATCCGGCCCCGCTTTACATTGAAACTTTGAAAGAGCTAGGAAAAGATCCCCGCAATTTTAAAATTGCGCAGCTTAGGATGGTGTATTGTGCAGAGTCCGAAGATCAGGCTTGGGAAGATATCCAACATCATCTAGCTCACGTTTTTGGCTATTATGAAGCTGTGTTGAAAGAAGCAGGTGATGTGGAGGGAGATGATCAGCCCATGCCGTATAGTCGTCCAGAAGAAATCCGACACTCTATCTTGGCAGAAACCGCTATTATGGCGGGCACGGTCGAGCAGGTCGCAGACAAAATTTCAGATTTTAGAAAGAACTTTGAATGTACAGATTTCATACTTTCTAGCCACTTTGCGGGGATTGACCCCAAGAAAAGTTCTTATTCAAATTTGCTTTTCGCAAAACACGTGATGCCCCAATTCAAAGATGCTTAAGGTTGGAGAACTTCGGCTGCATTTCTATCACGGCTAACTGTCCTTTTTCTTATAATCTATTAATTGCATCGCAACAATTGAGAGAAGTACGATTGCCCCTCCGACAGCCTGTGGAAATTTGAGTATTTCGTCAAATAGGATCCATGCCGCGGAGACTGCGACGACAGGTTGGATGTTGACTGCCATACCTGCCTTGAGCGCCCCAATTCTGGATATCGCATACAGATATAAGGGTGTCCCGCCGCTTTGGAATAGTCCGACTCCAATTGTTCCGGCCCAGCCGGTTACGGTTGCAGGCATTTGTAAAGAGCCGAGGAATAGGCAGATAATAATCAACGTAATCAGGCTTAGGCAGCTAATATGGAATGTTGTTACAAACGCATTTTGAGTGCTGAAATGCTGCCTGATCTGGATAGCATTAAATGCTGTGGCCATAGCCCCAATAAGTGCCAATGAGCCACCTCTCCAGTCCATGGCTCCTGCAGAAGATCCGAGCATTATAATAAGCCCAAAGAAAGCAACGATAATTGCGATCAATTTTGTCGTAACGACTTTCTCTATGCCAAACAAGAATACTAATGCGGCGATCATTACAGGAAAGGTGAAAAATATTAATGTCGCAAGGCCGACAGGGATGAATTGAATTGATCCTAGATATCCTATAGTCATAAATACAAATAGGACCCCGTTTACTATGGTTGGCATCAGTAGATGCCTCGATAATGTGCAATCTATTTTCGCAATCCACAGAGCAAATCCCAGAAACGACACGACAATAAAAGTTCTTATTGTGACTAGAGTGATGGTATCAGTGCCACCTTCATAGGCATATCTGGAGACCACCGCAGCTCCTGCCAGCAAGGTTCCGGCGAGAAGCGCGCAGAAGAAGCCTTGCACATTAATTTTGGGGTTGTTTGACATGGCACTCCAATCTTGTGTCGTAAATTATGGAGAGTGTCCTTAACTGTTACCTAGCAAAGGAACAAGCCACCAAGTTGTTTTAGGAAAAAGTATATCCTGCGTAACTTTCAGCCTGCACTGATTTACATCGTCGTTCGTAACGCTGAAACCCTCCGACATAAGGCATGAATATCCTAGGCTTTCCCGGAATATTGGCTCCTAAATACCAAGAATTACAAGTCGGATAGATGGTCGTATCCGCAACGCTGT
>Ga0114993_10000033_pt1 | contig 117431 bp, 127 predicted proteins | sample ArcticOcean_MG_C_FD_87042 | JGI IMG/M metagenome (GOLD analysis project Ga0114993, IMG submission 87042) | Marine microbial communities from western Arctic Ocean - ArcticOcean_MG_CB2_150 | ecosystem: Environmental > Aquatic > Marine > Oceanic | place: Arctic Ocean: Canada Basin | collected... | reverse complement strand
TATCCTCCAGAACGATTGCTATCTCCTCCAGAACGATTGCCTCCGTATCCTCCAGAACGATTGCTATCTCCTCCAGAACGATTGCCTCCGTATCCTCCAGAACGATTGCCTCCGTATCCTCCAGAACGATTGCCTCCGTATCCTCCAGAACGATTGCCTCCTGATGAACTTCTATTCGGACTTCCTCTACCGTATCTTGGAGAACCTCCTCTTCCATTTCTTCGCCCTGAATTATTAAAACTTTGTTCGTCTAATGGAACCTCATATCTATAAATCTGCTTACCTTTGAAAGGCGTGACATTAGATTTAATCTCTCTTTTCAGTTCTACAAAATCTCTTGTTTCTCTGCCTGCAACTATTGTTATTGCCTTTCCTTTATTTCCTATCCTTGCAGTTCTTCCAATCCTATGAAAATATGAATCTCTATTTTTTGGCACATTATAATTTATAATATAATCTACATTTTCAACATGTATTCCTCTACTGAGTAAATCTGTTGCAACTATTAGGCGTGTTCTTTTATCCATGAAATTCTTCATAGATCTATCTCTTTGCGATTGACTCATGTCTCCATTTATTACTACTGATTTAATTTCTAACTCTCTTAATACTTTATGGATTCTACTCGTGTCTGATTTTGTTCTACAGAATATTATTCCTTTTTCTGGTTTTATGTCTTCTATTAATTCAATTAATAAATCTTGTTTATTCCTTTCATTATTTGCACATATATAATATTGCTCTAATTTCTCTTCTGAAATTTTATTATCTTCATGTATCATAATTCTTTTAGCTTGGGTTTGATATTTTCCTGCTAATTGAACAATAGGTTGAGGAAATGTAGCTGAAAATAACGCTGTTTGATGTTTATTTTCTATCGATCTTATTATGAATTCTATATCGTTAATAAATCCCATTTCTAACATTGTATCTGCTTCATCTATTACCAAAAATTTAACCCAATCAAGATTTACTACTCCTCTTTCAATAAAATCGATTAATCTTCCAGGAGTTGCAACTATTAGACTTGGATTTCGTCTTATGGAAGCTTTTTGAATATTTGGTGATTCCCCACCACAAACTTTTGTTATTTTTAAACTCTTATACCTTGAAATATTCTTTATTTCCTTACTTACCTGCGCTGATAATTCTCGTGTTGGTACCAAGACTAATGCCTCTATGTCCCTTGTTCCCTGCTTTATCATCTGTACTATTGGGATCCCAAATGCTAATGTTTTTCCTGTTCCAGTATTTGACTGAGCTATAACATCTTCTCCTTTTAGAAGTAAGGGTATTGCTCTTTCCTGGATCTCCGTTGGCTCTTCTATCCCTTCTTTGCGTAATGTTGAAATCAATTCTTTATCAATTTCAATGTCATTGAAAACTAACTTTGCGCTCACTAATATTCACGACATGTGGTTGCTTATAAAATCCATGTCAAAAATTTATCAGACTACAACAATCTTAATATTTGTCAAATTCGAGTTTTGAAGTAATGTCAACCGATTATGATGTGATTATAGTTGGCGCAGGCCCTGCAGGTTCAGCAGCTGCATATAGCCTAGCAAAGAATGGCCATCAGGTCTTAATGCTAGAACGCGGAAAGGAACCAGGTTCTAAAAATATGTATGGAGGAAGAATATATCCTTATTCTCTTTCCCAATTAATTCCTAATTTCGCAGAAGATGCTCCAATTGAACGAAATGTTACAAAAGAAAGTATTATGTTTATGACCGAAAAATCTAGTTTCCAAACTAATTTCTCTTCTGGCGAATCAGTTAATCATGGTTTTACTGCCTTTCGTTCTAAATTTGATAGTTGGTTTGCTAATAAAGCAGTTGACGCCGGTGCAGAATTATTTCCTGAAATCAAAGTTGACGATGTTATCGTCGACGAAAATAAATCAATTATTGGAATAAAAAGTGGATCTGATGAAATCACTTCAAAATTAGTTATTGCTGCAGATGGCGCTACATCTATTATTGCTAAAAAAGCAGGACTTAGAAATCAATTCCAAGCAGAACATTTTTCTGTTGGAGTTAAGGAAGTTATAGAATTACCTGACGATGTAATTAATGATCGATTCTGCATTAACGCTGATAAAGGCGCTGCATTAGTTTGTGTAGGTTTTCCAACTAACTATTTACGTGGAGGCGCATTCATTTACACAAATAAATCTTCTATTTCAATTGGCTTAGTTGTTAAAGGTATTGATCTTGTCGACAACAAAATTCAAGTCTCCTCGCTCATCAATAGTTTCAAAAATCATCCTGATATTTCTTGTATAGTAAAAGATGGCAAAGTAGCAGAATATAGCGCGCATTTAGTTCCGGAAGCAGGTTATAATATGCTGCCTAAGTTATATGGAGATGGAATATTGGTGTGCGGAGATGCCGCAGGCATGTTACTCAATAACGGATATACATTTCGTGGTGTTGATCTTGCCATATCCTCGGGAATAGCCGCTGCCGAAACCTTTATGGCATCTCAAAAAATCAATGATTTCTCAAATTCATCCCTGTCTAATTATGAAAAGTTACTTTACAAACATAATGTACTTACCGATATCAAAAAATTCAAAAAAGGACCTAAGTATATGGAAAATAAACGACTTTATTCTGATTATCCTAAGTTGATTTGTAATATTTTTGAAAATCTCTATAATATTGACGGAAACTCCCAACAACTTATGCGTGAAATTATTCGCAGCTCTATGAAGAATAATAAAGTCTCATCAATTAACTTGATATTGGATTCTCTTAAGGGATCTAATGCTCTTTAATTATTTTTTTTTAACTCAGTAATTAATTCTGGAATTATCTCGAACAAGTCACCTACTATTCCATAGTCTGCAAATTTGAAAATTGGCGCATTTTTGTCTTTATTTACTGCTACTATACATTTTGAATTTATCATCCCAACTTGATGTTGTATGGCACCTGATATTCCTAATGCAATGTATAAATCCGGCGAAACAATTTTGCCTGTTTGTCCCACTTGTTCTGAATACGGTCTCCAACCTGCATCAACTACTGCTCTTGATGCACCAACTGCCGCATTAAGAATTTCTGCTAATTCTTCAATTAATTTAAAATTCTCTGGTTCTTTCATTCCTCTTCCTCCAGATACTATGGTTGAAGCTTCTGATACGTCCAATACCTCTTTTTCTGGCTGTATTATTTCTCTTAATATTGGCAATTTCTTATCTTCTGATATATTGAAGTCAATTTGTTTTATCGAAATCTCATTTGCTTCAATCTTCTCAATTGCAAATGAATTTGATTTCAATGAAACTACTATTGGGGTTTTACTGAATCTTACTGTCTGAATAATCTTTCCAGCAAAAATTGGACGTTTTATTTCATATCCATCTTCTACTATTGAAATATCTATACATTCAGTTACTAAATTATAACCTATATTGGCTGCTATTCTTGGAGCTAAATCTTTTCCAATTGCACTACCTGAAAATAATATTATTTCTGGTTTCAATTCATTTATTGTATGCAATAATGAATCTCTGTATAATTCAGGTGAATATTTACTTATTTTGTCTGTAGACCCAATTAACAACGAATTTATCCCAAATTCATTAATCTGCGTAGAATTATTCTTCTCATATTCTCCTATGATAATTACATTATTGTCTAGATTCTTTTTTGACGATATCTTTCTAGCCTCTGAAAGTAATTCTAATGCCGAATTCTTGATTTCTTTATTCTTAGATTCAATTACAGTTATCATGCCTGACATAAATATCACCTAGATTAATTTTCTCTCTTCTCTGAGTATTCTTATTAATTCAGAAACTGCTGATTTATCTTCTCCGATGATTATCCCTTCTTCTCTCTTCTTTGGATATTCTAATCTAATTAATTCTGAATTATTATCGTCATTAACATCAATATCTATTGTATTGATTGATTTCTTCTTGGCTGCCATCAAATCTTTTAATGAAGGATATCGTAATTCGTTCTTACCCTTTTCATGTGTTATAATTACTGGAAATTCTCCTTCAAATACCTCCACTGAACCTTCTACTTCTCTATTTGCTACAATCTTATTATTCTCTATAACAAATTCTGAACAATTTGAAATACACGGTATACCGTTAATTTCTCCAATTATTATTCCTACTTGATTATTATCCTGATCAACTGATTTCTTCCCGAATAATATTAGATCATATTGTTTCTTCTTTATCTCATCTGTGATTATGTTAGCTATTGCCATACAATCATTAATTGAATTATCTGTTTGAAGATGTATTGCTTCATCTGCTCCCATTGCTAACGTCTTCGTTAAAGATTTCTTCACGCGTTCTGGCCCAAGCGAAATTACTGTAATGTTTACAGTATTGTCTTTATCTTTCAATCTCAGTGCTTCTTCTAGTGCATATTCATCAAATGGATTGATTTCATATTTTATTCCATTATCTTCAATTGTTTTATTATCTTCTGAAATTTTTAGCTGTGATGCTGTATCTGGTACTTGTTTAATACACACTGCGATGTTCATATCAAGATTTTCATAAGTTCTTTTTACATTTTACCTTTGCGATATCGTTTTATTTCTTATTTACTATTTCTAATGATATAATTGACTAATAAGAAACTTTTTGGAACAAATGGCATTAGATTCATCCCTGGTAAGGACTATGGCCTTGATTTTATTGTAAATATGGGACTGAGTATTGGTTCCTTTTTTGAAGGCAATAATATCATCGTTGGATATGATGGCCGTCATTCTAGTCCTTCTATTTCTCGTGCTATATCTGCAGGATTAATGGAATCTGGAAAGAACGTTGTTGCTGCTAATATGGTCCCAACTCCTAGTATTCAATTAATTACAAAGAATTCTTATGATGGTGGCGTAATGATTACTGCGTCTCATAATCCTGCTGAATATAACGGAATCAAAGTAATTTCTTCTACTGGAATTGAAGTTTCAAGATCTGACGAAAACATAATTGAGGATATCTATTTCCAGAAAAAATATTCAAGAAAAGACTGGCAAGGAGTAGGAACTATGTCATCTAATAGTTCTGTAATACCTGATTATATTAATTCTGTAGTAAAAAATGTTGATTCTTCCTCTATTAAAAAGCGTAAACTAAAAATTGTTATCGATTCTGGAAATGGCACTCAGGCCTTAAGTGCCCCGTTTATTGCTGAAGCTCTTGGATGTAAAGTAATAACTCTAAATAATCATATAGATGGGAATTTCTCTGGACGTGGAGGCGAACCTACTCCTAAAACATTAGATTTTTTATCTAAATCTGTTATTGAAAACGGCGCAGATATTGGCGTCGGATATGATGGAGATGGCGATAGAAGTATATTTTGCGATGAAACTGGTACTGTTTTTTGGGGTGATAAATCAGGAACTCTTGTAGGAGAACATCTTATTCAAAAAGGTATTGAATCTCCTATTATTACCACTATTGCTACTTCACAAATAATTGAAAAAATTGCATCAAAATATAACGTTGAAGTGTATCGTACTAAAGTAGGTAGTGTAGACGTCTCACATAAAATGATAGAATTGGATTCTAAATTTGGTTTTGAAGAAAATGGAGGATGCCTTTATTCTCCTCATGTTGCCGTAAGAGACGGAGCAATGGGTACTGCACTTATGCTTGAATTATTGTCTTTTTCAGATAAAAAACTCTCTCAACATCTTTCTATTTTACCACAATTCTATCAGCACAAGACTAAATTCTCCTGTCCCATTAATTCTCGCGACTCCATTATTTCTAATATTGCATCTTCTTTATCTGAAACAATTGATCAAACCGATGGCCTTAAAATTCTCTGGAATGATAACAGTTGGTCTTTAATTCGTCCAAGTGGAACTGAACCCATTATAAGATTATTTAGTGAATCTGACAGCCAAACTTATCTAGACACAATAACTGAGAGCTGTTCAAAATTGATTAACAATTTAATTAATGACTTGTAGAGTCACTGAGTAAATTCTTTATCTGATTCTCATATTTATAAATTAAATCCAGTGCATCTTTCTCATTATTTGCCTCAACTGACAATCTTATGCATTTCTCTGTATTTGACGGCCTAATTAATACCCATTTGTCATCATCGGGCGTGATCTTTATTCCATCAATGAATGTCACATTCTCTAATTTCAAAAAATGTTCTTTTATTACATTGAAATTTTCTGGATTCGTCTTTATCTTTATTCTTTTTTGTTTAAATTTTTCAATGTCTGAGAATATACTATCTACATCCCCATAATTCTCCACTAATTTCGAAACCATTAAAGCTAATAGAATTCCATCTCTGCATAGATTGAATTCCGGATAAATAAATCCTCCACTGCTGCCTTCTCCTCCTACTTGACATTTTTCACTCTGAATTTTTTCTAATACACTAATTTCTCCTACTGGCGTTGTAATTATTTCACAATTGATTTTTTTTAGATAATTGATTATGGATAAGGAACTGTCTATGCTAATTGCCGCTTTTTCCAATTTAAATCTCTGTTCAATATATTTTATACCTGCTAATAGAGAAAAATCAGGAGCGATCTTCTCACCTCTTTCATTTAGTATTACTAATCTGTCAACATCTGCATCAAACGCAAATCCTACCTCACATTCATTTTCTACTATTAATTTTGAAAGTGATCTCAATGGATCTTCAGTCGGATCAATTATTCGATTAAATGTTCCTGACGAGTCATTTATTGTATAAACCCGACATCCTAGTTTTGTAAAAATATCCTTTACAAATATACACGCTGCCCCTCCTCCTAAATCCATGCCTATTTTCAACCCATGAAATCTTTCGTCTTTAAAGAATTCAAGTAAATCCTCGTAATAACATGTTTCTAATTCTTTTTTTGTACCTGTGAACGAATAATTTTTTATGTTTTTGTTATTCAATTCATCTGGTTTGATTATTCTTCCCGGCCTAATGATTAATTTTAAACCATTCCATTCTTTTGGATTGTGCGAAGACGTTATACATACTCCTCCGTCTAAATTATTCTTTTTAACATGACGAAATACCGATGGTGTTGACGTTACCCCTAAATCCTCTACATTGCACCCTTCTGCTAATAGACATGAAAGAACTACTTGATGAAGCATTTCTGACGTTGATCTCGTATCCCTGCCAATTGCACAAGTTTTTATCTCCTTTGAACTGACAAAATCATAAATCGTGTCTAATATGTCATTGCCGAATAAATCTTCTCCCATTATTCCTCTTAACCCGGATATTGTTAAAACAGCCACATTCATGTTATATTTGACCTGATGTTAACTTTTCCCCTGAATTAGTAACATTTTTGCTCTACTAGTTTCTAAGTCTAATTGATGATTAGATCCCCTTTCAAAGATAATTCCAAATATTTCTATGCATTTCTTGCAATAATTGCAGCTAGCTTGATACTTCTAGTAACCACACGAGTAGTACGTGGTTTGTCCGCAATTGTACTGAGTCTCTTAACTACATTGATCTTTCTTTATTGGTCTAATGAGATAAGATCAATTCTAAAAAAACAACCTGGATTGGGAATAATTCGTTCATCAAACAAATTCACTTACGAGTCTATAGAAACTAACAACGGGTTGAATATAATTGCACAAATTCCTGGATCACATTCTGAACCGAAAGTCACATTCATCCCTGGAAAAATTATTATCACTGGCAATAATGGCCTATCTGAAAAAATTAAAATACCAAAATCCCTTCTACTTGAGAAACACGATTTCAAAAATGGTACTTTGATTATTAATTTACTATACGATGTTTAGATAAATAAAATTTCAATTAAAGCTCCTAATCCAAGCAAGACGAAATTAATTATTATTATTGCCAAGACTCTTGTAAATTCTATCTTGAACTTTCTTTTAATTAATCCACGTATTATGTATATGCTCTCTGTCATGCTTGCTGCATATGCTATGAATTCTAACCAGAAAAACGGCGTTAATGCCGTTAATCCATATAGCAATATTCCAGAAAACCCTATACTCGCACCTACCGCTCCAAATACCATTCCTGTCTGAAAAATTACCAATAACCCAAATACGAATCCCAATACTGGCAATAACATTATTAATGAAATTCGATAATTATTAAAGAAAATTTTCCTTACATCAATGTCATCTGGAATTAATTCATTAGCTTCTTCTAATATTTCTGATATTTGTTCTCCATTTAACGGGAATGCAGATCCAATTAACCCAATTAGTACTGTAAATATAAGAACAAAAATAAATGAATTAATCCAATATTTTGGGAAAATATATTCTATTCTATTTCGCATAATTTAATCTATAAGTTTAATACGATAAATAATATGCCCAACGTTGTTGTCATAGTGGCTAATGTAACGACTACTGCTAATCCTATACCTCTTGGTCTTGGCGTACCACCCTTGAATAACCCTCCAGGAAGTAACATTAGACCTAATGCTAATACAAACATCGATGTTGCATGCAAGCCTTGTATGAACGTATCAGCTGGAAACAAAAAATTTGTATCATACGAAGACCAAATACCGAATGCGCCAGCAATTGTAAATGCCAATGCTGGAAACAATACTTCCCAATCCATGAAAAAATCATGTATTTATAAAAATAAAAACCTTGCTTTCTCGTTAAAATTCAATAATTATTCAAGTCTTTTCAATAATACATCCTTTTTTAAATAATTCTCTTATGTTTTTGACTAAAATCAATGGCGAGATTGTCAAAATCACTAATGTGATTAGTAGAAAAATCTGCTGATAAAGTACATTTGATAATAATAAGGGTGTTCCAGTAATTACTGAAATCGCAATTGAACCAGGTAATATACTTGTCAATATTAAACCCGCACATGTTGGGCATGCCGTAAATAGACCTGTCAAAATCCCTGTGCTCAATAACCATTTTTCATTATTCTTTGGCCTATTACTAAACGCAAATGCCATAAGCATTACATTCCAGGATACTAATGCTGAAATTAGTATTAATAATAATAAGCTAATGGGAATTAAAATTGCTCCTATGTGTTCTGTTATGTAGATTGCAACATTAGGATATTGACCGGGAGATCCACAACAATAGATTATTTTGATTGAAGGTATTGATACCTTAAAAGCATCGGAAAAAACTATTTCTGGTTGATAAACGATTGTTCCTGAAATTATCGAAAAAAATACCACATATAATCCTGAAGAAATTATAAATATTCTTCTGTATTTCATTTTTGCAAATAGATCATATGTGAGCGATCTTAAGTTTATTGAGGTCGAATTATTAGATAACTTCAATTTTTTTTGCGCAATTAATATCTTCTCAATCTGTACTGCAATCATTAGCATTCCGATTAATATGCTGATTATGTATAATGAAGCCACATATTGTACTAAATTGGTAAGATTCTGAAAATAATTGTTAATTATCTCTGCATACGTGATAGAACTACCGATTATTATCACGAGTCCAAGAATTACCCACTCGTAATTATATTTCAATATTGATATTCTCCTTTAATGATTTAAAAAGTAAAGCCTAATTAATACCAATCTGCTAAAAGCAATATTGGCTCGTAACTGGTTAGAACCATTTAACTTTACTTTTGCATTATCTTTCCTACTTACAGGCTTTATCTTTCCGTTTCCAGCATTAGATAAATCTAGTTTACTTGTTCAAGGTCTTAGATTTGGTATGATATTCTTAGGACTCTATCTTGTTTTTGGCATAATGAAAAAACGCCGTATTAAAAATTAATTTATTTAAAAATCTTTAGTTGTTTTGCCAATAGATAAAATACATATCCTACAGATACTACTCCTAACTGTGTAACTAGCGTTAGTAACAGTATCGGCAACATATCGAACCCTGTCACTGAAATTCCTACATATGACAACCACAGCGATGTTAATAATACAAATATCAGAGGCCCTACTATATTTCCTGGATTCTTATATTGTCTAATAAAGAACAATCCTAAAAACGTGAATAATGGCGATAAAAGGTCAATTGCACCTACTTTTGAAGTTGTAGCAATTACTAAATGGCCTAGTGTTATCCCAAATATTGCAGCCATACCAAAGAATGCAATGAATGGCGCTAACATGAATCCAGGAATTATTGTTAATAATACATGTAACTTTTCTGATGCAATTATTTCCCCAGAAGAATCTATTGCAGTTAACAAATTATTCGGCAATAAACTAAAAACCGATGTTTCAGGTAATCCTAAACTTCCTGCTGCAGTAATTCCAGCTGTAATTACAAATAAACCGAAACGACTTGTATTGACTATTCCCTTTAATGGATTATTTTGTTTCGACAACTTATGATACCGCCTGAAAATATGATAAACCATCTTGCCACAAAAATGCAAACAAGAATAACCAAACAATATGTACAAAGTGCCAATATGTTCCCGCAGCTTCTAAAAATCCGTGATTCTTCTCATCAAATTGATTTCTAAATGCTTTGATTGTTACTATGGAATTTGCAATCACTCCTGCAATCACATGCACTCCGTGAATTCCTGTTAACAAAAAGAAAGACGCTCCGAACAAACCATCGCTAGGAGTTAATTCACCTGTTGTTAATAGATGCGGCCATTCATATCCCATTTGTATTATTGCAAATCCTAATCCTAAAATTACGGCTCCTAGAAAACCAAATTTTACTGCTGTTTGATTTCCTTTCTTTACACCCGCAGTTGACCATTCAATCATAATACTACTGACAATTAATAATCCAGTTTGAATACTTGGAATTACAACATCAAGATGATGTAATCCTTCTGGAGGCCATACTGCATAAGATGATCTTAGATAGAAATACGCTACAAACGCTCCTCCGAAGAATGCTATCTCCGACAAAATAAACAAAGCAGTTGGAAAACCAACATCTCCTATTTCATGAAACTCCCCAGGAGTACCTCCTGCCTTTACCATGTGTTCAGATTCCTTTGTAATCTTTGGCCACCTTGGTATTTCTCCTCTAAGGAATATGAATAACAATAAAACAAACAATCCAACTAATCCTGCTCCTAACTGTAATGAGAAACCTTTTAGCATGAAGATTACTCCAGCTGCAATAAACGCTCCAGATCCTAAACCTATCAAAGCAGGCATATAAGAATGAACTTCACTCGTATCTACATGATGCTCAAATTCTACCTTTTCTTCATTATTCGTCATCCTTAAGTCAAAAATTTTATATCGATAACCACATTTAACTTTTTTTTCCTAATAACATTTAATTAAATTCTATACTTTGTTAATATTATTGAATCAATTATCATATCTTGCTGAATTGGAAGAATTAAGAAGACAACAAATCTCTGATAAAGTCTCTAAATACAGAAAATTCTCTATCTTTCTTGCCGTAATAATTCATGTTATTGCATTTGTTACCGGAACAGTAATGCTAGTCATACTATCTTATTCCTTTACTACCTTCCTTGTTTTTCACGCCACTATGCAGATTCTTGCATATCTGAATATATACTATGGACCGAAATTGTATGAAAAACGACTTAGAAAAAAAGCAATTGAACCCGACCCTCTGACGTTAAATCAACTTAAATAAATCTTACCAAATCTGGAAGGAGTAGAAATCCTAATATATTAAATCGATGCACTAAAATTTGGCTAAACATTGGGAATACTTTCAACTTTTGATAAAATTGTTTGGGGATTGACTATTATTGTAACATTTATTGTATTGTTTATTATTGGCGGCGGTTTTATTTTATCATGGTATCCTGATCCAATCGACGCACGTGCTGCTATGGTTAAACAATATTATGATATCGTTTATGTTTCTGGAATGTTTGTTTCTGCTTTGTTTGTAGGTACATTCTTTTATTTGATACTTAAATTCTGGGATCGTTCACAGCCTGCAGGACTTGAATAATTATGAATACATTAGAAAAATTAGAATGGGCAACAATTACCGGAGCTACTATTCTGTTATTTGGATTGGCCGCTCTAGCTCTTCCTGTTTTAGACGCATTAGATAATCCTGATTATTACGGAGAGCCTGATTATATTATTAATGTCCAAGCAGCTCAATGGTCTTGGAAATTCATTTATCCTGATGGATCAGAATCTGGCGAACTAAAAATTAAACAAGGCGATATAGTCAGATTGGAACTAGAAAGTGAAGATGTCATTCACAGTTTCTATGTTCGAGAAATGGGATTTAAAGTTGATATAATACCTGGCAGAACTAGAATTCAGATGATTAGTGCTGAAACTCCTGGAGAGTACTGGATTCAATGCGCAGAATTCTGCGGCGCTTATCATGGTGGTATGAGAACTAAGTTAATTATTGAGGAATGATGAAAGATGGAAATTAAAGAATCTAAGAAAGAAACAACTGCACAAAAAGAACATAAGAATTTCTATTCTAGTTGGAAAACTATTCTGACTACTACTCATCACACAGATATTGGTATAATGTATTTGGTATTCTCTTTATTCTTCTTCTTTATGGGAGGTTTTGCTTCATTACTTGTTAGATATGGGCTAACTCGCGGAGGTTCAATAGCTCCAGAGGCATATTCAAGTTTATTCACAATTCATGGCGTTAGTATGATATTTCTGTTTGTAATCCCTGCTTGGGCAGGTTTCGGAAACTATCTCGTTCCAAAATATATTGGAGCTAAAGATATGTATTTCCCAAAACTTAATGCATTAGGTTTCTGGATGTTGCCTCCTGCTGCTATTCTTATTTGGGGAGGTATGCCTAATGTAGGGTGGACTGCTTATGCTCCATTATCTGTTTATGCAGCTGGTTGGGGTATGGATATGACTATCCTTGGCCTTCACTTGTTAGGTACATCCTCGATTATTGGCGCTCTTAATTTTATAGTTACAATTATGAAGATGAGGGCTCCTAACGTTACATATAGAAACATGCCTTTGATGGTCTGGACACAACTGACTACTTCTTTCTTACAAGCTCTTGCCACCCCAGTTCTCGCCATGGCTCTGACTTTATTGCTGTTGGACAGAAATCTTGGAACAGGATTCTTTAACCCCGCTCTTGGTGGAGATCCTATAATGTGGCAACATTTGTTTTGGTTCTATTCGCATCCTGCAGTATATATCATGGTTTTGCCAGGAATGGGCCTAGTATCACAAATCTTACCAAGTATGTCAAGACAAAGAATATTTGGCTATAGCTCTATCGCAGTTTCTACCGCATTGATTGGATTCTTAGGTTTTGGTGTATGGGCACATCATATGTGGACTAGTGGATTATCTATTACTGCACGTGTACCATTTATGTTTATGACTATGGCTATTGCCATACCGTCAGGTGTAAAAATCTTTAACTGGGTTGCTACACTGTATGGAGGCAAGCTTAAACTCAGCACTCCTATGCTTTTCAGTCTAAGCTTTATTCTTAGTTTTATTATTCAAGGAGTTGAAGGTGTTTTCCTTGCTGGTATTCCATTAGACTATCAACTTCAAGATACATATTATGTAGTAAGTCACCTGCATTATGTTCTGTTTGGAGTATCAGCTCAAGCTGTTTTTGCAGGAATTTATTATTACTTCCCATATATGACTGGTCGAAAATACAATGAAACACTAGGACAACTTCATTTTGCTTTGACTACTGTAGGAATGTATACATTATTCACTGCCATGTTATTCTTGGGACTAGCTGGAGCACCTCGAAGATATTACCAATATCTTCCAGAATTCTTCAATCTTAATGTAGCTGCATCATTTGGCGCTATTTTAATTGCATTTGGCGCACTTGTATTCTTGTATAATATCATGTCTAGTTGGTATCGAGGTCCTCTTGTTGAAAACCAAGAAGATCCATGGAAACTCGCTGACTACGGTTTGAAAGAATGGCCTGACCAGCCTGACCAGCCTGACCAGCCTGACCAGCCTGACCAGCCTGACCAGCCTGACCAGCCTGACCAGCCTGACCAGTAGTCGATGAATCCTTTAAAGATTCTTTCAATATCTTCTGCTATAGGCGTCTATATGTTAATTGTTCTTGGTGGAATTACTACTCAGAGTGGTTCAGGTATGGCCTGTCCTGATTGGCCTTTATGTTTTGGCGAACTTCTTCCTAATCTCACTATGCATGTCTTGATTGAAATGTCACATCGTTATCTGGCCATGATTGTGGGTTTTCTTATACTTGGTACATTTATTGTTTCTTATCGTTCATATAGGAGTGAAAAATCTATTCTTACCTCGTCTGGCATTACACTTGTATTGGTTGTCATTCAAGCATATATTGGCATGCTTACTGTAACATCAATTCTAGACCCTGCAATCGTCACTATTCATCTAGCTGTATCTACCGCCTTGTTTGGTCTATCTGTTATTACTGCTTTATTATCATTGCGAACATAATCGATAATGAAATATGCAATATCTTAAAAACCGAAATAATTCAAAAAATCTATTTCAAGATGGTCTGTTGCAAATCATTCTTGGAAACGCATTCATCTTATTATTGACCTCTTCTACATTAGAACGTTACGAAGCACAGAATCTGTTTTATCATATCATGATTGAACATATATTATATCTTTCAATTGGTTTTCTTTTTGCATCAGGCACTGACTCTGTAATTAAATCATTCAAATATAATTCATCAAATTACCAAAGACAAATCTTACAATATTATTCTCGGTATCTTGTACTTAATAATCGATTTAATCCATTTGGCATGATTACGGGATTACTATTTCTCATATCGTTATTTTACTGGCATATTCCCTCTAATTTTGACTCTGCAGTTGTCGATCTCAATTTACATATGACAATGCACTTTAGTATGATTTTCTCTGGAATATTTCTTTATTCTAGCTTTAAAATGATCTCACGCATACAGTCACTCATCTTCATATTGTCTATTGATAAAACAATGGGGGTTCTAGGTTTCTTTCTAGCCAGTGGAAATTCTCAGATTTATCAAACATATCCCCTCTCCGTACAAATGACATCTGGATTTTGGATGATATTTATGATGGTAGGAATTGATTTAATATGTATACTTCTAATTCTAAAAACTTTCTTCACTTCTACACCTAAATAATCAAAGGATTTAATAATTGGAAAATAGGTAAAAACCATATGTTTGACATAGTCAATCTTGTTCTTAATATATTTGTAATGTTGTCAGGTTCTGAACATCATAATGACCAAGGAACTAAAAAATTAATTGTTACATTAACTGTTATTTTCCTAGTTCTTGGAATTACTTATCTTCTATGGCAATCATTCTTTGTAATTCCATCAGAGTGAAATACCCCGAATGCCATCTAATTCAATTCCGATAAATTATAGAAATCTAGCATCTCATCTTATCGAAGTTTCTAAACCTTCAATAATCTACCTTCTTGATTTTGTGGCTATTTCTGCATTATTAATTGCCTATCTTGATCCAAATTACGTCACTAATCCTATTAGTTTCACTATAGTCGCTGGACTTCTTATTGCAGGTACTCTTTCTTCTGCAGGATCTGCCGCATTGAATTGTTATGTAGATCGCGATATTGACATTAAGATGGAAAGAACTAAAAATCGCGCTAGTGCAACTGGTCAGCTTTCACCTAATATTACTCTGGCTTATGGAATTATTATGATTACAATCGCGGCAATTGTTTCTACTGTCTTTCTTAATTTATTAACTACGGGAATGATCCTGTTGGGCTCATTCTTCTATGTATTTATTTACACGATATGGCTAAAACGAAGGACTACTTGGAATATTGTAATTGGAGGCTTTGCAGGTAGCGCCGCTGCATTTGCAGGGTGGACCGCTATCACTGGACAACTTGACCTTATTGCTATTCTTATGGGATCTTTAGTTTTTATCTGGACTCCTTCACATTTCTGGGCATTGGCATTATTGAAAGACGACGATTATACCGAAGCAGGTATTCCCATGCTACCTGTTGTTGTAGGTAAAGTAAAAGCTGCACGTTACACTATAATCAATACTCTTTTGTTAATTCCATTTTCATTGGTCTTTGTCTTATTGGGCTTTGGTTATGTTTATCTTGTAATTTCTGTTATATTCGGAATTTTATTATTATATAGTAATGTAAAATTACTTAAGAACCCCGCCGACAAAAAAATCGCTCTTACTGCATTCAAATTTTCTAGTCCATATCTTGCGATAATATTTATTGCATTGATCTTGGATGTTTTATTTAGGATTCCTATTTTTTAGTTCTTTGATTCTACTGTTATTTCTTCTTTAACAGTTTCTTTGTGTTTTTCTTCTACTGATTTCTTTACTTCTTGTAAACTTGAATCCATTCCGTTGATGACTTGCTTTCTTACATGCATTCTATCGATAATTATTCCAATTATGAAATTTGGAAGTATATAATCTGCCTCAAATGTTACCTTAGTTGTATCATTTATTTCCTCAAAGTTTACTGTAATTACATTCTTTTTGAATGGCCCATTTAATGCTTTTGACACAATTTTCTTATTCTTAGTTACTTGACATGTTATGCTATCCCATTGCATTGTTCTACCGCCAAATTCACCTATGATTCGCATTACCGTTCCAACTCCCCATCCTTCTGTAATCTTGATAGGAATAACTTTCATTTTTGACTCTTTTGGAAAATGACCTGCTACATGCTCTGGTCTTGCATAGTACATGAAAACATCTTCTACAGGTGCTTCCATCATTATAGTTCTAGATACTTTGCCCATTTTAAACAATATAATAGAATAATTATGAATACTTATATCTTTTGGATATTGCCATTTTAGAAATTAATCATCTATCATTTGCATGTTTGAAATATCTCCGGATACTTCATCGATCTCTAATGTATATGAAAATATGTCACTTGTATCATTTTGTTTTGCAGAAAAACCTACTATCCATGTCGACGAATCATTATCAAAATTAACTGTTTTTAGTTCATTCCATTGTATGTAACCAAAAAGATTTACATATTCCGTCGCTTTTTTTATTATTTCTTCTTCATTCATTTTTAATCTAGAAAAATTCTCTCGAAATCGTCCATAATCTCTGCTAATTTAAAATCAAAATTACTTATTCCTCCAACATCATGAGTTGTAAGTTCTACATTTATCTTATTGTATACATTAAACCACTCTGGATGATGATTCATTCTTTCTATTTCAATTGCCATTCTGGTCATAAATGCGAATGCATCCCCAAAGTTCTTAAATTCGAATGTCTTTTTAATACGATCCTTATCTAGTGTCCAGTTACTTATTCTTGACAATCTTAATTCAATCTCATCAGAATCTAGTTTTCTATAGGTTTCGTCCATAATTATGTAGCGCTGCGCTACTTTTTTATTCTTTTCCGTACTTTATTATCTCGGTCTCGCGACCCGCGGTATTATCTTATGATTTTCCGCAGGCCCGCGGTAGCTCAGCTTGGTAGAAATATTGCCAAAAGCTTCCGGCTGTAGGGTTAAGCCTTGGCTTATCCGAACAGTTTGCCAAGCAACACAGGAACCGGACTGTCGTCGGAGGGCATATGCTCGACGAATTCAAATTGGATGAAAATCCATGAAAGTCCGACCCGCGGGACCATTTTATTCACTATAATTTGATTTTGAAAAAATTATTCACTTTCTTTAAATCTGTTCGAATTAGAAAATATATATATATATAAGATATCACTGAATCATTAGGTATTAAAATTGGCAGACAAACCCCATCTTAATTTAATTGTAGCAGGTCACGTAGACCAAGGTAAATCTACTATAATTGGTCATCTTCTTGTTGACCTCAAAGTCATTGACGAACGAACTATTGAAAAATATGCAGAAGAATCTGAAAAAACAGGTAAAGGCGATACATTCAAGTACGCATGGGTAATGGATAATCTGAAAGACGAACGAGAACGTGGTGTTACTATTGACTTGGCTTTTAAGAAATTTGAAACTCCAAAATTTGATTTCACGCTTATTGATGCACCTGGACACAGAGATTTTATTAAAAACATGATTACTGGAGCTTCTGAAGCAGATGCCGCTGTTCTTTGTGTTTCTGGTAAACCTGGAGAAACAGAAATTGCTATTGCACCTGGTGGACAATCTAGAGAACACTGTTTCTTACTCAAAACTTTAGGTGTAAAACAAATGATTGTTGCCGTTAATAAAATGGATGCCAAAGAAGTCGGTTATAAAAAAGAGAGATATGAAGAAGTAAAGGTTGAAGTTGAAAAATTATTAAAAGGCGTTGGTTGGGATCTCTCAAAGGTTCCTATTATCCCTGTTTCAGGATGGAAGGGCGATAACCTCATCACTAAGGGAGATAATCTTGCATGGTATGACGGTAAAACTATCTACAAAGCATTTGACGATTTCGAAGTAGAATCACCACCTGTTGATAAACCGTTGAGACTTCCACTTCAGGACGTCTATTCTATTACTGGTGTTGGAACTGTTCCCGTTGGAAGAGTTGAAACTGGTACATTTAAAGTAGGTGATAAAGTTATTATAATGCCTAACGGCGCAACTGCCGAAGTAAAATCTATTGAATCTCATCATGTTGACCTGCAACAAGCATCTGCAGGCGATAATATTGGATTCAACCTTCGTGGCGTTGATAAAAAGGACATTCGTCGTGGCGATGTAATTGGCCCAGTCGATGACCCACCTAAAGTTGTTAAAGAATTTACCGCGCAGATCATTGTTGTACATCATCCTACTGCTATAGCCCCTGGCTATACTCCTGTTATACATGCACATACTTCACAAGCTGCCGCAACTATAACGAAAATAGTTTCTAAGCTTGATCCACAAACTGGAGGTGTTTTGGACGACGCCCCTAAAGCGCTAAAAACTGGAGATGCTGCAATTGTAGAGATTCAACCATTGAGACCATTATGCCTTGAAACATTTGCTGAATACCCACAACTGGGAAGATTCGCACTAAGAGATATGGGCACAACCATAGCTGCCGGTGTAGTCAAAAAAATCAATGCAGAATGGGATATGAAGTAAACTCTATTAATTCTTGATGTTGATATTAATTATATTAACATCATTTATTTTATATACGGTTTATTACAAATACACGATTATTTATTAAATAATAATATCTGTAGCCAATACTTTAATATATTCTTGAACGTATAAAATATTGATTGATTATGACGTTCGTAAGTTTAAAGAATATTTCTAAACGTTTCAAAAATGCAGAGTCTGACGCTGTTTCAAATATAGATCTAAAAATTGAAAATAAAGAATTTTTAGTTATCTTAGGACCTTCTGGAAGTGGCAAATCTTCATTATTACGTTTAATTGCAGGTCTAGAAGAATCAACTTCTGGCGAAATATACTTTGGAAACGAATTAATGAATGATGTATCTCCTCGTGAACGTGATGTGTCTATGGTCTTCCAAAACTTTGCTTTATTCCCAAATATGACTGTTTTTGAAAATATTGCTTTCCCTATACGTGCTTCGGGAAAGGATACTACAAATCTTGACGATGAAGTTAAACGAATTGCTAGTTTGTTAAAGATAGAAGACCTCTTAGAAAGAAAACCTGGTGCATTGAGTGGCGGTGAACAACAACGTGTTTCCCTTGGCCGTGCTATAATTAAAAAACCAAAGATATTTCTTATGGATGAACCTTTGTCTAACCTTGACGCATCCCTTCGTGCTGAATTGCGTACAGAAATTAAAAAACTTCATGAAAAATTAGGCATAACTTTCATTTATGTTACACATGATCAGACTGAAGCTATGACTATGGCAGACCGTATTGCATTAATCAAAGATGGAAAATTACTCCAAGTTGATAAACCTGAAGAAATCTATAATTCACCAAATCACTCTTGGATTGGATCATTCCTTGGTTCGCCTCCTATGAACCTTTTTCATTCTGTTAATTCCGGCGACTCTTTAGTTATTGCATCACAAAAAATTAATTTCAAGTCTTCTGTAAAAAGTAATAAAGTTGTGGTAGGAATCAGACCTGAAAACCTACATATAACTTCTGAAAAAGGCAGACTTACTGGTTCAGTTTTATCTACTGAATATCTCGGCGATAGTAAAATCATCAACGTGAAATTAGACGATTACATAATAAAAGTTAAAGTCCCACATGATTCAATAATCCCCAACGACCATGATATTAATCTGGACTTCTCAGATAACGATGTAAAATTATTTGATATAGATGGCAAACATTTAGGGTGACTAACTTGAAAGTTCCATATGTCTTTCTTATTCCCTGTCTTGTTATAATCTTTCTCGCAGGTATAGGCCCCGTATTACAATCATTTCTTTTGAGCTTGTCAGAGTTTTCATTAGCCAATCCTTCACGAGCTCCTGTCGGATTTCATAATTATATTGCACTTTTATCTGATTCGATATTTTGGAAATCAATTCAAGTTACTTTATTGTTAGTTTTTGGTTCAGTATTTCTTGAATTCGTAGTTGGCATATTCCTTGCATTATTAATCACAAGTTCAGGACAAAGAGCTAGGAGTATATTTTCATCAATTTTTGTAATTCCTATTGCAATTGCTCCGATAGTTACAGGTATTTTATGGTCTCCAAACTCTGTTTTCGACGATCTTAATACTTTGCTGTATTACGGTCTTTCACTTGGAACCTATATTGATACTACTCGACCGGTTATATATTATTCACTAATTATGATTTCTGACGCTTATATTTGGGCTCCACTCCTGATGTTAGTTACAGTTGCAATCATTCGTTCAATACCAAGAGAGCAATACGAAGCTGCCGAGGTTATGGGAGCTTCTTCTTGGACTAAATTTAACAAAATAACTTTTCCTGCAATCATCGCGTCTCCCGCAATAATTGTAACTTTACTTCTAAGAATGGCCGATGCATTTAGAATGTTCGAAGTTCCTTATGCGTGGAATTTCTGGCTTGGCCAAGACTCTGAACTGGGCGCGTCTGTAGACACTGTTAGTGTTTTAATGTGGAAAATGTTCTCATCTACTATGTATGATTTTCCTATTGCACAAATTACTGCAATCTCAATCGTTCTATTAATTATTACATTATCTCTTTGCGCACTTGTCTTAAGAAGGTCTTCTAGTTTACTGGATTGATGAATGATGAGTCAAACTAATAAAAATAATTCTCGATATATCCGATACATATTATTGATATCTGCAGCTCTTTGGGTTCTATGGCCTATCTCAATCATGATTGAGGAAGGATTTCATGTAGATATAGGTCCATTGTTTTCTGGACGCGGAGCTAGTTTTATTGGGGAATTCTTCCAAGGACAAGGAGGAGTTAAATTCACGACTATTGAATACACTAAAGCACTTAAAATTGAAGCCTATCCTAGACTACTTACCAATAGTGTTATAATAGCTGTCACCAGCGTATTTGTCGCTATCCTTGCAGGACTTCCTGCTGGTTTCACCTTGGCCATGTATAAGTTTCGCGGTAAGACATTCATTACTTATGCGTTACTTGCAATGAGAACAATCTCTCCATTTGCAGTATTATTGCCGTTTTTCTTGATATATGGAAGACTGGGATTATATGATACATATCAGGGTATGTCCTTCATTTATCTGATCATTAATTTACCAATAATCACTATGATGATGAGAGGTTTCTTTAAAGACATTCCAAAAGAAATATTTGAAGCTGCATTTGTGTCGGGTGCATCTGACTCGTATATCTTAAGAAAAGTAGCATTGCCTTTGGCCTTACCTGGTCTTGCAGCAGCAGCTGTATTTGCTTTTGTTGGCACATGGAATGAATTCTTTTATGCATTATTCTTAACTGGCACTGTAACCAAAACCGTTTCACGAGGCGTATGGTCTGGTTTCTCTGAATCAATTGAATCATTCAAAATACTTGAATTCTCCGAATTAAACGCAGGTGGCACTCTTGCTATTATTCCTGCAGTTATACTTTCACTTGCAGTTCAAAGATATCTTGCTCGGGGATTTACTCTTGGCGCTGAAGAACAATGATGGAATCACGAAATAATCAAATTGCCATAGCAGTAGCATTAATTCTGCTTCTCGGAACTGTTGTTGTTTATTTTTCACTAGGACAATCTGATACTGTTGACGTTCTTCCATCTGGAGAAAACGAATTACTTTCATTAGCTCAAGAATCAGGTAGATTAAGTATATTTGTAGACGATGAAATTTACGACGAATCATTTTTTAATTACATAGATGATGAATTTTCTACTAAATACGGCATTGATGTAGAAATCACAACTGGACATTGGTCTGGCGTGCAGAAATCATTGATTAATGAAAAAGTTTCTGGACGTGATTCTGGTTCCTTTGATTTAGTTATACTTAATGACGAAGCAACTGCACGTTTAATCGAGAAAAAATTAACATTTTCACAAACGGGCAGTATAATTTCTGATATTTCGGCTAGTCCTGTTACTGACGAAGTACTAAAGCCAAAGATCGCCGGTGTTGATAACGACGGTTCAGGTATAACCCTGTGGTTTGATGTATATTCTTACATGTATAATTCAGAAGAATTTTACAAATTTGAAAATGTATATTGTTACTTCGGATTAGTTGGCGAAGAAGAGGATGACGATGACGATGACGATGACGACGACGATGACGACGGTTCAGGAAGTGGAGACGACGACGAAGACCGATGTCCTACTGCCGAAGATCATGAAGATGACGACGACGGTTCAGGAAGTGTAGACGACGACGATGATGACGAAGAAGTGGAAGGCATATTCTTCCCTAATCCCATTCAAGACCAAGCTGGCACTGCACTGGTAGTGAATACCGTTCTTCATTATGGAAGCTCTGGATACTATGTTTCATCATACGATGGTTCATTAGAAGAAGAATGGCCTGAATTATTGAACTTTGAAATTGAAGACGAGCCTGAAATGGAAGGAATGGATGAGTTATTCGGCGAAATTGAGGAAGAAATTGAGATTGATTCAATTCTTGAATCCTTTGAGGAGGAAGAGATATTAGTTGGATATTTTCGATATGGATCCATTCTGCTTGAATCAGTTAATCGTGAAATTGACGATGATATTCGAGTGTATTTCGGCATTGAAGGTAGTGTAAAAACCAGCGTTCATGCAACTATCCCCTTTAATTCTATGAATAAAGCTGCCGCGACTTTGATGATTAATGAAATCCTTGGAGAAAATTCTCAAACACAGATTGCATCAATCTATGGCAGTTATCCATCTGCTAATGTCGAAGCAATAGAAGATATCTTTGGTAGCGCTCAATTCTTTATTCCATTTGATGATATTTCTGACTCATTATACGAATGGCCTTATTACTCTTATCCAATAAATATACTTGATATGTGGCGTGTGTTATTCGAAGGTTAGAATATGATTGATTCAATTCTTCGTAAAGGAAATAATATTCTAAATAAATTAAACAAAAAGAATGTCACTGTTATAGTTCTTGTTTTCCTTTTACTATTCGTCTTCTCATTAAGATACAATGCAATAAATCTGAGTACTCAGTATGCTTCTGATTTAGAATTCGAAATTCATAATATCCCAAAAGACCAACTTTATAATGCGTCTTTCATTCATGAAGTTCCAGTATCTATACTTACTGTAGAAGGAAATGGAAAATCCATTGAAATCAAATATGTAACTCTTGTTAATCTGATATCTGGAAAACATTATATCGATCTTAGCGATTATGACAATTTTGATTCCATTGAAACTAAAAACTACTATTTACCGGGAAAATATACTGTATACGTTACGATTGAAGATAACGTCTTACAGCTCGAATATGAAAGATATATAGGACGACTTGGTGGAATTTGAAAGTTTTTCAGTAGATGATATAAGAGAAGTAGACCAAGTTTAACCCCTTAATTCCTTTAAAATTTCTTAGTAACTTTCTTTATATGATTTATTATCGTATCCATTGACGTTCCTGGACCAAAATTACCAGTAATGCCATTTTTCTCTAATTCCTCTTTATCTTCTTCAGGTATTATCCCTCCACCAATTATTGCTATGTCATTTACTCCTTTGTTCTCGAGATATTTCTTTACTTCTGGAAAAGCTGTTAAATGAGCTCCATTATGCAAACTTAATGCTATTACGTCTACATCTTCATCAATCGCTATACTTGCAACCTGTTCAGGCGTTGGTAATAACCCGCTATAAATAACTTCCATCCCTGCATCTCTAAACGCCCTACATAAAACCAAAACTCCTCTATCATGAGCATCTAACCCTGGTTTTGCAACTAATATTCTGATCTTTTGCGCCATTGACAATCTACCATTCTAAAATATTTGTGGCTCTTTCCATTCTCCAAAGACCTGCCTTCCTACGTCAACTATTTCTTGTAGTGTTGCATACGCTTGTACTGCCTTTATTGTATCATACATACAATTTTTATCATTATTCTCATATGTCTTTCTTAAATTCTCTAATGCCTCGTTTACTTTTTCACTGTCTCTCTTTCTCTTAAGATCACTTAATCTGTTTATCTGAATCTTTTGCGCTTCATCATCTACTTTTAGTATCTCAATTTTATCTTCTTCTATTTCTGCATATTTATTCACACCAACAATTACTTCTTTCTCTTTTTCTATATCTAATTGACTACGATAAGATGTTTCCGCAATTTCTTTTTGTAAATATCCTTTTTCTATTGCACTGATTACTCCTCCTAACTCGTCAATCTTTTCAAAATATCTATAGGCTTTTTCTTCTAATTCGTTTGTCAGATGTTCTAAATAATACGATCCCCCCAAAGGATCTACAGATTGTGTTACCCCTGTTTCTTCTGCGATTATTTGTTGAGTTCTTAATGCAACTTTAACCGCTTGTTCAGTTGGCAATGCCCATGCCTCATCATAAGAATTTGTATGTAAAGACTGTGTACCTCCTAATACTCCTGCAAGTGCCTCAATTGCCGTTCTAACAATATTGTTCATTGGCTGTTGCCAAGTTAATGAAGCGCCAGACGTTTGCGTGTGAAATCTTAATGCTAAAGATGATCCTTTTTCTACTCCGTATTTTTCTTTTAATACAGTTGCCCATATTCTTCTTGCCGCTCTGAATTTTGCTATTTCTTCAAAGAAATTCATTGTACAATTGAAAAAGAATGATAATCTTGGTGCAAATTCTTCTACTTTTAAACCTGCTTTTTGACCCAATTCTAAATATGTAAATCCGTTTGCTAATGTAAAAGCCAATTCTTGCGCTGCATTTGATCCTGCTTCTCTTATATGATACCCACTAATACTTACATAATTCCATTTTGGCATTTCTTTCGTACAATATTCCATCATATCACGAACTATTCTCATATGATCTTTTGGCGGATAGGCCCATTCTTTTTGCGCAATGTATTCTTTTAGAATGTCAGTTTGAACAGTTCCTCGTAATTCATTCAATGAAATATTATTCTTTAATGCTACAGATGCATACATTGCAGTCAATATAGACGCAGGCGCATTAATTGTCATTGAAGTACTTACTTTATTCAATGGAATTTCTTTAAATAAAACTTCCATATCTTCAAGAGAAGATATATTACATCCACATTTTCCTACTTCGCCTTTTGATCTATCGTTGTCTGCATCATACCCATATAACGTTGGCATATCGAATGCAATGCTTAAACCAGTTTGTCCATTTTTTATCAAATACTTCAGTCTATTATTTGTGTCCTCTGGTGTTCCAAATCCAGAAAACATTCTCATTGTCCATTTTTTTCCTCTATACATATTTGGATATGGGCCTCTAGTATACGGAAATTCACCTGGCATTGAATAATCCTGATTTCCTTGTAAATCTGAAGGCGAATACGACGTCTTCACATCTATTTCCGACGTAGTAGAAAAATCATCATTATTGTTTGCATTTTTTTTATTCCAAGGATCTAAAACCTTACTTTCCCATCTCGTTATATTTTCATTTGATTTACTATTTTCCTCTTTAATTTTAGTTAATTGATTTATCTTATTCTTCCAGTAATTTTCTGTCTCAAGCAATATTATTAATCCCTATGTAAAAACTAAAAATACTACTTTAATTCATTTCGGTATTATCAAATAAAAATTCGTCAAATGGCAAAGTTATCAAATTATATATTTACCATAATACAAAATATTAGCCTATGACTAATGATTTTATTAGTTCTATATTGTCAGGTGACAGGCGAGCTATCGCAAAAGCAATTTCTATGATTGAAAACGAAGATCCAAAAATCAGCAATATAATCTCTGAAATATATCCAAAAACTGGAAATGCCTTTGTTATAGGTATTACTGGACCGCCAGGTACTGGAAAAAGCACATTGATTAATCGATTAATTGAAAATTATCGTAAACTTGATAAAAAAATTGGTGTTATAGCAATAGACCCTTCTAGCCCTATTACCGGAGGTTCATTGTTGGGCGATCGATTACGTATGAGAGATCATACTCTAGATCCTAATGTATACATTCGAAGTATGTCTTCTGGAGATAAATCTGGAGGTTTATCTCGTTATACTAGAAGAAGTTTATCTATTCTTGATGCTTCAGGACTTGATATAATAATTGTAGAAAGTGTCGGCGCTGGACAATCTGAAGTTGATATATTAAAAATTACCGATGTTGTAGTAATTGTCTTGATGCCTGAATTGGGGGACGATATTCAAATTTACAAAGCAGGTCTTATGGAAGTTGGAGATATATTTGTAGTAAATAAATCGGACCTTGACAGTTCCGATCAAATGTATACAAAATTACTTAATGCATCAAAAATAAAAAATGACAAATGGACGCCACAAGTGATTAAAACTAATTCTATAACAGGTTCTGGCATTGACCGTCTTATTGCTTCAATATCTGAAAGGGAGAAATTTCTTACAGAATTATCCGAACAATCTTTGACTCATGAACATAGAATAAAAAATGAAATTCTTGATGTTGTGCTGGACGATCTTTCTAAATCATTTAGTAAGAAAATAATAAACCACCCTGACTTTCAGAATATTGTGGACCAAGTATTGATGAAAAAAATTGACCCTGAACAGGCTGCGATGATACTGAAAAAACAACTTAATTACGAGTAATTTTTCTATTCTCCTCTATCAATTATTCTCGAAATAGAAGCAATAACTTCAACTATTCCTTCATTCTCTACAGTCGATATCGGTATCAACTCATCAATGATATTGGATTCTACAACACTCTCTGCCATTCTACTCGTCAAATCATATATTTCTCCCCCTTCCTTGAGGTCATCTAATAATTCTGAAAAATCATCCGCCCATTTCAATATTCTGGCTTGTTCATCTTTTATTAAATCCTTTTTTGTTAATATTGATACCTGTGGTATTCCTAACCTCAACTTTATTGAACTTGCTAAAAGAGCAATCGATAGAAAATTTGATGGATCCGAGACTAATGTCGAATCAAATAAAAATAAATTCACATTTACCTCACTTCTTATATTCTTAACAAAATATGGCCCACTATTTCTGTATGCAAATAATTCAATCTGCCCCGGAGTATCTATGATTACATAATCTGGATTATATTCATCTATTTCTTCTTCGATTTGTTGTAATTTAGTTGCAATTAAATCCGAAGCTAAAACCAAAGATCCATTTGGCCCTAAATTATATTTGTCCATAATCTCTTTCAAATTTATATAATCTCTAATATCTACATCAATTCCATATGGTACGTTGCTTACTCCTGGATCAAGATTAACAGTAATTACATCTTTACCTTCATGTTGATACCAGTTAGATAAAATCCCCGTTAAGTTACTTTTTCCTGAACCTGCAGTTCCTGTTAAAAATATATTCTTCATCTGTAATAATTGTCTTTGTGCTATTTAGTTTTTTATAAAGAGTTAAGCGCAATAATATATATTTTCATGTCTATGAAGTTTGAAATTATCTCAATAGGCAATGAACTTCTTTCTGGCAGAACATTAAATTCTAATCTTCAAATCATTTGCCAGAAACTTACAGATATTGGTTGTAATGTTTCACGTTCTTATGTTATTCAAGACGATCCTACTGAAATCTCTAATGTTTTGAATTTATGCATTTCCAGTGATTCGGACTGGATTATCATCTCTGGCGGTCTTGGACCAACTTTCGACGATATGACTTTATCATGTATCTCTTCTACGCTTAATTTACCCTTAGAAATTAACGATATTGCGCTGGAAATGATAATCACACGGTATACCGATCTTGTCAAAAAGAATATCATTGAATCTTTCTCTCTTACTGACAGCAGGAAAAAAATGGCCATGCTACCAAAAAATTCAATTCCATTAAAAAATCACGTTGGCACTGCTCCTGGCGTATTGATTAAATATAAAAATAAAAATATTGTTTGCCTCCCTGGGGTTCCTAAAGAAATGGAAAGTATTCTGATTAACGAGGTATTGCCAACTATTGATACTAGTAAAATCAATAAAATAAAATCAAAAGTACTATTTATTACTGGAATTACTGAATCGGAACTTGCTCCAATTATTAATGATTTTTTATTAAATCGAAATAACTTGTATATAAAATCTCATCCAAAAGGAATTTCTAACGGTGTTTATCACATTGAACTTGTTATATCGTTCCAATCAAATGATTTCTCTGACTCTTTGATTAATCTAATCATTAAAGACTTGATTATTTCTATAAAAATAAAAACAAATATTACTGTAGACGAATAGTACTATTTCTTCTTCTTATCGGACAGCCACCATTGAAGATAATCATTTCCTCTTTGTGAATTGTCCTCATCATCATATCGTTTGTCTTTTATCTTATCTCTAAGATTTACTAATTCATCTCTACTTAAAAATAACCCACAACTTTTACATGCCATTTTTCTTGTCGAATAATCAAAATTCATAGATCTATCACATTCGGGACATTTCGTTGCAGACATTAATAAATGCGCTTTGTTCCTATATATAAAACTGTTTAAATAAATCATGCATAGATTTACTATCAATGCTATTATGTATTATTTAATAAAGTACTAGTTTATTATGAAAATATTGCTTATATGTATAGTAAAATCAATAATCACTGAACAAACGTAAGGTTAATATATCTATTACTGAATAAGTATAGTTCATGGATGCTGGAAGTATTGCCTGGCTGTTAACAGCCTCGGCATTAGTATTGCTTATGACACCTGGACTTGCTTTTTTTTATGGCGGTTTGGTAAGAGCAAAAAACGTTCTAAATTTAATGACTCAATGTTTCATGATTATGGGACTTGTTAGCATTATCTGGGTTCTTTGGGGTTATTCATTAGCGTTCGGTCCTTCGATCGGCGGTTTTGTAGGAAATCCCTTAACCCATCTTGGATTGGCAGGAATCAATGGAGCTGAAGCTCAAAGCTTTGCAATGTTCCAAATGATGTTTGCTATCATTACACCTGCACTAATTGTTGGTGCAATAGCTGATAGATTCAAATTTACAACACTTATTGTGTTTGTTGCTTTATGGTCGACATTAGTATATTCACCTATTGCTCACTGGGTGTGGGGAGAAGGAGGATGGTTATTAACAATGGGAGCACTTGACTTTGCTGGCGGAACTGTAGTTCACATATCCTCAGGTTTCTCTGCACTGGTAGCTGCTATTGTAGTAGGAAAGCGCAGTGGAAAGCTTGACAATTTTAAACCACATAATATTCCATATGTCTTACTAGGAACTGGTTTACTCTGGTTCGGATGGTTTGGTTTTAATGCAGGAAGTGCACTTGCAGCAGACGGTATTGCTGTAAATGCATTTCTTGTAACTAATACTTCTGCTGCCGCAGGAGCACTTATGATGATGTTCCTAAGCATGCGTTCAACAGGAAAACCAAGTGCAGTAATGGTTGCCTGTGGAGCAGTAGCTGGACTAGTTGCTATCACACCTGCATCAGGATTTGTTGGCCCTGTAGCTGCAATTCTTATTGGCGCTGGAGTTGGGCTTGTCTCATGGTTTGCAATTCAGTTCAAAAATCAACGTGGATGGGATGATTCTCTAGACGTATGGGCTGTTCATGGAATGGGCGGTGTCTGGGGCGCACTGGCAACAGGTTTGTTTGCCTCATCTGCTTATGGCCTTGGCGTTGATGGAATCTTTAGCGGCGGCGATATCTCGGTACTAACAACTCAGATTATTGCAGTTGTTGCAACTATTGCCTATGCCGGAATCGTAACTTTCATACTATTGAAAGTTCTCGATAAGACCATTGGCCTACGTGTAGATGCCAAAGACGAAGAAGCTGGAATGGATATCTCTGTTCATGCTGAAGAAGCATACAACTAATCATAACTTGAATCAATCGAATATTAAATTCGATTGATTCTTTATTTATTTATACATAAGGTAATATTATTAACAATACTCTCTCAATCAATTGTGATTATATTGTCTGAATGGATTGTTATGTCCGGACCATCATCTATAGAACTCTCTACTTCTATTTCTGACTCGCTTGGAATTGAATTATTTGAAGTTGAGAATAAATCATTTCCAGATGGCGAACATAAAGTTCGTATACATAATGAAGTTCAAAATAAAAATATAATTCTTGTGCAATCTCTATATCCATCAGTAGATCATCAATTTATGCAATTCCTATTCACTGCCTACAAATTGAGCCAGATGGGTTCAAAAGTTTATGCTTGTGTTCCATACCTCGCTTATGCACGTCAAGATTTAGAATTTCAACGAGGGGAAGTTGCCAGTCTTGCCGTTGTATCTAGATTATTTCGATCAATTGGCGTGAATTCATTATTAACTGTTGATATTCACAGTACCCATGGCTTGGGATACTTCTCTTTTCCAACTTACAGCGTTTCTGCAATGCCTTTGTTGGCTAAATATGTAGAAGATAACCTTGATTTGAATTCTCCACTTGCTGTATCTCCTGATTTTGGAGGTTCTTCTCGCGTAGAAGCTTTCTCTAAGTTACTTGACATAGAGTTTATTTCTCTAAAAAAGACCCGTAGCCGAACCACTGGGGAAGTTGTCATGGAAGAAAGTAATGTGGAAGTTAAAGGACGTGATGTATTATTGGTGGACGATATGATTAGTACGGGCACAAGTATTGTTCGTGCAGCTAATTACTTGAAAAAACTTGGTTCAAAACGTATTATAACTCTTTGCACTCATGCCTTACTTGTAAACGACGCTGTTGACGCTATCAAAGCTGCAGGAGTTGATGAAATTATCTCTACTAATACAATTCCTAATGATGTGAGTAAAATAGATGTTACTGAAATCATCGTTGATCACTACAAATCCTTACGATGATTCCTTCATCAGTGTTTTTGTCTTATCTGGAGATTTTCCACAAATTGGAAGGAGTGAATTAATCTCTATCCTTGAATCCAACGATATTCATTATGACATTGTGGACGAGAATTCTAGAATAATTATTCTTTCATTTGTAAATTATAAAAATTACTACGAAGATTTATTCAAAAGAATTGCTTATTGTAACTATTTCGGAACCCTTTTATTTACTTATGATATTAATTCTGGCAATCTTTATCCTCATACCAATAGTATTACATACCTCAAAAATTATCAAACATTTTCAGTTAGAAAAACAAACATCTCAACTAAACTTGATACTGCATATGAAAGCATTATTGGTGGATTGATTAAAAATCTAACTCCCCATTTGAAAGTAGATTTAACTTCTCCTGATGTTAGTTTGATTGCTTGCAAATTCAATAATTCACTACTAATCTTCTCAAATCATTCAATCTCTAATGAACCTCGTTGGATTAATCGTCGACCTCGGGCTCGTCCATTTTTTCTTCCATTTGCCATACATCCAAAATTATCTCGAGCTTTGGTTAATCTATGCAGATTAAATCCTGGACAAATGCTTTTAGATCCATTTTGCGGAACGGGCAGTATAGGAATTGAATCATGTCTACTTGACATCCATTTCATTGGCATTGATATTTCAAAAAAGATTTGTTTTGGAGCACAGAGAAATTTCACTCATTTTAATTTAGAAAATTCTAATATTATTCATGCAGATTCATTAAATATTCCTCTTTCTTCTATTGATGGAATTGTTACTGATTTTCCTTACGGCAGAAGTACAATCAAAAAATTCTCTGATAATGTGAAATTTATGGATAAATTTTTTGATATTTCATCTAGATTACTGAATTCAGGCTCATATGTTGTATTTATGTCGCCTAAAGACTGGCCTGAATATCACTTCTCTGACTATCGTCTTATTGATAAACATGAGATCTATATTCATAGTAATCTTACTAGAGTGATTAGAGTAATTCGTAAACTCTGAATGTTTATTATTTATTCTAATTTATATAGAATAATTAGAATGACCGATCTAAAAATAACTCTGCTTGGCACCTCTGGCGCTATTCCTACAAGTCGAAGAAATCTAATTTCTAATGTCATAATTCGAGATAATGAACTGTTCATATTTGATACAGGAGAATCAATTCAGCAATCTATGATGAAAAATAAAGTTGGTATGAATCGCCCTACTCATATTTTCATCTCTCACATGCACGGAGACCATATTCTAGGGTTATTGGGATTAATTCAAACTATGTCATTATTATTGCGTGATAAACCTTTGTTTGTTTATGGCCCATCTGGTATCTCACGTTTTCTAAAATCTAATATGAATATATTCAATATTAAATTAAATTTTAAATTAATTATTAAAGAAATTAATCCTGGATTAATTGTTAAAACTAAAGATTATAAAATCTACGCAAAGAAAGCTAATCATTCTATCTTAAATTATTCATATGTTTTTATTGAATCCGATCGCCCAGGGAAATTTTATGTTTCTAAAGCAAAAAAACTCGGAATTCCAGAAGGTTCACTTTGGTCTAAACTTCAGAGTGGACGTTCTATTCGCTATAATGGTAAATCTATCCGACCTACTGACGTTATGGGAAAGTCTCGACCTGGTAGAAAGATTGGTATTTCCGGCGACACAAGACCCTCCAAATCATTAACTCGTTTTTTTTCTTCATGCGATATATTAATCCATGAATCTACTTTCTCAAACGATCAACAGGATTTAGCTATTGAAAGATTTCATAGTACTTCTTCAGAAGCTGCAAATGTTGCTAAAGAATCTTCTTCAACTATACTTATTCTTACTCATTTTAGTTCACGGTATAACGATGTTAAATTGCTTGAAAAACAGGCATGTAAAGTCCATCGTAATACTGTTGCAGGTCTAGATTCTATGACTTTTACTGTTCCTTACCGTGATGAAAAGCGATTGACTAAGTCTTATATCTTGGAACAAACCAGTCAATAAATTCTAAAATATTTTCTGTCTTAATCTTCATGAATATTGGCCCTAAAGGTGACTCTTTGGAGTTTTCACAGATTACAATTGAATTTATTGCTGCAGCTTGTTTATTGAATAAAATGTAAGTCATATCTTTTTCTGAATTTCTCATTAGCACCTTTCTAGCAATATGTGTTGTTTGCCTATTTCTCAACGTATCATATAAATTCATTAATTTTTTATAATCGGTAAATTTTCCAATTATCTCCTTGCCCCTCACATCATAATCTATATCGACGATGTTTGCCATTGCATCTATTAAATTGGTTTTATCTTCTGTCTTATTCAATTCTGTTTTTATTGTTATCTTGATATTATCTTGTAACTCTTCCATCTTATTCACCTCAAATTATGCAGAATTGATTCAGTCTTTTTCGCATATTGCTCTTTTGTTAATCCGATGTTTTCTATAATTATGTCTGCCCTTTCCATAACTTGACCTAGCCCTACCTCTAATTCTCTGTTATCTCGTCGATTAAACTCTTCTGCATCAATTGGCACGTCACTTCGTTTTCTTTCTAGTAAAAACTTCATTCTTTGTTCAGAAGTATTACTAATTAATAATATCTTGACATTCCCTACCTTTGTAAATAATTCAATTTCCTCAATATTTCTAATTCCATCAATTATTATATTCTCATTAGTTATCTCGTTTATCTTATCTATACACATGTTTGCAACTACATTATTTCCTCTTTCTCTTCTCAATTCTAGCATTAATCTGGATAAAGATTCTGAATCATTACCTACTCCCCTGTTTTCTGCTTCTTTTCTAACTTGATTTCCCATTATTATTAATTCATATCCTAATCTTTTTCCTATTTCACAAAATAGTGACTTCCCTGCACCTGGCAAACCCGTAACACAAATCAACTTCTTTCTTTTTACCATAACGAACACAATTAATAAGTAGTTTTTGTTAATATGTTTGAGTGATTAATTGGACATTAACTCGATCAAAAAATTAGTGTTAAAAAAGCATAAACCGTCATCATCATATAATCAACAATTATCTAAATTTGCGAATGATCTCATAGACCAACTTTGGTTCAATAATTATCACGATCAACAAAAATCACCTATTTTTCCAATATCCGATATTGTATTAGGGGGTTCAATCGCCAAAGGAACTTGGTTAAAAGACTCTGCTGACATAGATATCTTTGTCAAACTTGACGCAGATTCAAGTAGAACTGATTTGGAACATTCACTTGAAATAGGAAAAAATACACTCGATTCATTAAAAGGATATTCTTGGTCCTTGCGTTATTCTGAACATCCATATATCGAAGCTGAAACTAAGTTTCTAGGTAAAATAATAAAAATTAATATTGTTTCATGTTTTGATGTAAATCCAAAAAATTGGAAAAGCGCAGCAGATAGGTCTCCACATCATACTAATTATATTCTCGATAAATTCACTCCTAAAATGAAGGATGAAGTTAGAATATTGAAACAATTCCTAATTTCAAATAAAATCTATGGCGCTGAAATCAAAATTCAAGGATTTAGTGGCTATGTATGTGAATTACTTATTCTCAAGTACAAAAATTTTAACAATGTTCTAAAACACATGGGCAATTTTAGTCCAGAAAATAGTGTTTATTTTGATGAATCTCATTCTAAATTCACTAAATTACACGACTCTCCGATTATAATGCTTGATCCCGTAGACCCTAAAAGAAATCTTGGAACTGCCATCTCATCTCAAAATCTTAATAAATTTATTTATCTCTCTACCAAATTTTTGAATAACCCTTCTCATAAATTCTTTATTTTAAATAAAACCAAATTTAATGAATCCCTTTCAGATAATCTATTACTTGTTTATTTTAAACACGATAAAAAAACTATAGATACCTTGTGGGGACAATTACGTAGATCCTTTAACCATGCTTCTAAATATCTCTCAAAAAATAATTTCAATATCATTCGTTCTACTATTTCCAGTAATGACGAAGACCAAAGTGCCTTTATCTTTCTACTTGAAAGCCCATCTATCTCAAACACTCGCCTTCATATTGGCCCTTCTTCTCATATGAAAAATGAATCAATTGCCTTTATTAAAAAGAATAAACGACAATCTCTATCTTTCTGGATCGATTCAGATGGGAAACTTAATTCACTACAACCTAGACAATATTCACGAATTAAAGATCTAATTACTTCTTCTATTGATTCTAATAACGTACTCGGCATAGCTCCTGGAATTAAAGATTCGTTTGATAAAACCTCTAAGACTTATACCGGCCAATCTGTAATTTCTTTTTCAACTAATAAATCTTGGTTATACGACTCTTTAGGTGATGTTATTGGAACTGAATCATACTTATCTTGATATCAATAAACGTACAAATAATGAAATTTTACAATACCTTCTTTGTTATCCTAAGTATGATCATAATTTATTCAAATTACGATTGCGAGAATTAAAGCAACTTGGCGTACAACATCTTGAATTATTTGGCCCTACAATAATAAACGGTAATGCAATTCTTGGTAAAGGCACTCGAGGAATAGTAGTAAAAGCTCATTCTAAAAATTTTTACTGCGCATTAAAAATTAGAAGACTAGATTCCCCTCGAATTAATTTATTAAACGAAGTAAAAATTCAATCATATGTAAATTCATTTGGCATTGGACCTAAAATAATTAACCACTCTAATAATTTTATTATGATGGAATTGATTAATGGTAAGGTATTATCTGATTTTTATCTTATGCCTTCTATCAATACTGAAATAATCCGCTGTATGATTAAATCATTATTGAATCAGTGTTATAAACTCGATCTCTACGGAGTTGATCATGGAGAACTGAGCGATTTACGTAAACACGTGATAATTAATGAACGTGTTAATATTATTGATTTTGATTCTTCTAGCACTAATCGAAAAACATCTAATCTTACCTCCTCTGTTCAATATCTATTTATCGGCGGCCCTCACTCCAAAACAATTCAAACTCTGTTTGATATTGATATTGATAAAGTGATTCTTTTACTTCGCCAGTATAAATCAAATAAAAACTATTTAAATTTCTTTCATTTACTCAATCTCTTAAACATGAATTAAATACGTTAGTAAATCTAATTCTTACATGGGGCCGTTGTCTAGTTATTTAGATTATTATTCTATTTAGGAAAACTTGGTCTAAGATTCCAGAATAATTAATGGCAACACTGGATCTCTGCTTGAATGCTGGCGATCGCGTGTTCAAACCACGCCGTCCCTAATAACCAAAGAAAATTATGCTGATGAACGATATCGATGTGATAAATATCACAATTAAATCTTGGTTGATTAATTGAAGAGAATATAACGATGTTGGATTCTTACTTATTCCATAACCTCTTGATTCCATAGCTTCTGCAAGCTCTCCACTTCTTATTACTTCGTTTATTATTAATGGCACTAATATTGGAATAAATTTCTTAATTCTTATAATTGGATTTCCTCTTTCTAATTCAAGCCCTCTTGATTTTTGAGCATCAATTATCTGTAACGTATCCATTAATATCACTGGAACAAATCTTACTGATGTTACGAATGCAAATACCAAATCTCTTGGTAATTTGAACCATCTTAATACATATTCTAATTCATCTGGAGATGTTACAAGGAAAAATAACGACGTAGAACAAACTATCGCAATAAATCTTAAAGCAATTTGTATCGAATATATAAAACTATATCCGGCAAAATAATTTATTATCAAAATTAATGCTGAAAATCCTGTAGCAAAAACCATAGTTCTTAACAACCTTTTTGTTATTTTACCTAATAGTGAGAATATTGATATCGCTGCGAATATTATGGCTAGATTGTATAAATTTGATACTAATAATGCAAGTGTAAATAATTGTATTGAGATTAGTAACTTGACTCTTGGATCTAGTTTATGTATGATTGAATTACTTTTCCTATAAATAAATCCGTTAGCTATGAAATACATTCATTCCTCCATTAAACCCTGAATTCTTTTACATGCATCCTCTAGATTAATTGGAATGTCCTTTTCAATCCCTAGACCATTAAATATTTTAATTATTTGTGGAGGAATTAGTCCTACTTTATCGATTAATTCTTTATTTGTAAAAATCTTTTCTGAATAATCAATTTCTACTATTTTTCCATCTGACATTGTTATTATGTTTGGTTGCAATCTCCATAAAAATTCAATGTCATGCGAAATAATGATTATTGTTTTATTATTACTATGTAGTGTATTTATGAACTCAAATAAAATATTCTTTTGTAACTCATCTTGCCCTACGGTTGGTTCATCTAGAATCAATATCTCTGGGTTCCATGCCAATACTGACGCTAAACATACTTTCTTCTTCTCTCCTCCGCTAAGTTTTAATGGAGATATTCCTTCATATTTTCCTAAATCAAATAAATTTGTCATTAATTCGTATCTCTCATCTATGTACTCCTGATCAAATCCAAAATTCTTTAAACCAAATAATATTTCATTCTTCACTGTATCTGCAAATAATTGATGATTTACATTCTGAAATACCATTCCCACATTTCTTGATAATTCTGCTACCGATGACTTTTTTGTACTATTGTTCTCTATCATTACTTCTCCCTTTGACGGTTTTAATAATCCATTTATGTGTTTTACTAAAGTTGTTTTTCCTGCTCCATTATTCCCTACAATTGCTGTAATTGAATTCTTTTTAATTTTTAGATTGATATTATCTAGTGCATTTGTTCCATCTGGATGATTATAACTTACTTGTTTAAATTCTATCAATTTTTCTCCCTTACCTCATTTATCATGTCGTCTGCACAAGTTACTGGTTTAGAAAATTTTACATGTGTTTTTGCAAGTTCTCTGTATACCTTCGTAGAAAAAGGTATACCTAATTCAGGTATGATGAGTTTTTTATAATCAAATACATTTTCTGGTTTATCATTAGAAATTATCTTTCCATTAGATAAAATAATTAATCTATCTGTATATTTTAGAATTAAGTCTAATCTATGTTCTACAATAATTATTGATATCCCCTTTTCTCTACATAATTTATCCATTAATTCCATAAATTCCAACGCTGTTTTTGGATCTAATAGAGAAGTTGGCTCATCTAAAATTAAGATTTTTGGTTCCATTGCCAAAACTCCTGCCAGTGCAGTTCTTTGTTTCTGTCCATCTGATAGTTCATGTGGTGCTTTTTCTGCCAAGTGTGTTATGTTTAGTGTCTCCATCATTTTCTCAATTCTTTCTTTTATTATTCCTTGTTCAATACATAAATTCTCTAATCCAAAAGCAATGTCTCTCTCCACTGAAAACATAAAAATTTGATTTTCTGGGTTCTGAAATACGAATCCTACTCGTTTAGCTATTTCTTTTATTTCTGCATCTCTAACCTTGATTCCATCTACTATTACATCTCCTGAATATTCTCCATCATACATATTTGGTATTAATCCCACAATGGATTTCAGTAAAGTAGATTTTCCACATCCTGTCGGTCCTGCCAGAACTGTTATTTCATTTGATTTAATGCTCAGATTGATATTTTCTAATATATTGGTATCTGACGAACTATACTTGAATGAAAAATCATTGAATTTTATTATCTCTTTTTTAGGCATTATTTCTGATAAATTTTAATTACATAATAGTATTATTGAGTATTAGTACCGGTTGTACCCCTTTTCATTGACCCATCCAGCTTTTCTTGCACTTCTTTAAGACTTACTTTCAACCTCTCTTCTTGTTTGTTTAATACTGTTATCTTTGTGTTTGAAAGATCCTTTGATTCTGTTAAATCTTTTATTACATCTGCTTTGTTACTCGATACCATTACCGTACCTGCAGATTTGTACACTTTCACATCATCTGTCGATTTATTTAATTCCGCTAATGCTCTATCTGTTTCAATAATCTCCAAATCAATCTGCTGTTTCTGTACTAAAACTGATTGTAAATTCTGTTGTAATTGTTCATATCTTTCTATTTGTTCTTTTAACCATGGTGGCACCTCTTGATTACTCATACTGTAATCGATTTGCTTTTTACTATAAATAAAGCTTTATTCTGTTAGAATATCGTAAGACACTTTTGCCGCACGAATATGAGATGATATCTTTGCACGTAGTTCTGATATTTCTTTTGCATTAATTTCCATGACTAGTTTATCATTTTTAGCTTGAATAGAATCAGTCTCCTTAATGTCTTGTTTTATTGATTCTTTTACTAATTCTGATGATTTTTTATTAGTTTTTATTCTAATTACTGCTGATATCTTATACTGTTGTTGTTTCATATGCGGAATCCGCTACTTTAAATTTACATTTACCACATGCCCAAATTCCTATTACAACTCTTTTGAATTTAATTGAATTACATTCAGGACAGTTTCTTTTTTGTCGAAGATTTGTGGTTACTTTTGTATGTTTTTTTCTAACGGAAGAACCGAATTTAGCTCCAAATTCAGTTGTTGTTTTTGTTTTACGAGCCACTATCTACCGCCTTTCTTATTTTCGCTCTTATTTCTTCACCTTTTTCTTTTGAAATAACAGAAATTTCTTTTAATTCATCAAAAGTAAAACCTCCGGGCTTACCTTTTTGCGCAGATACATATTTTCCATTTTCGTCTGTTACTAATGTTAATCTGGCGGTTGCCATTTCTTGTTCATCTGCATTTGGATCTATTATTATTTTGTCTCCTATTTTTGCAAATGTTGTTGATACTGGTAGTGATTTTATTGGCAGTGGCTGTCTTTCGTCTAAGATTTTTACTTTATCATCTTCTATTGTAAATTTATTCATATCTGCCATTAATAGCGCAGTTGTTCCTGCATAGGAAACTGCATCGAATAAATTACCATCTTCATTAATTACTGCAACGTCAATATACACTGAATATACTAGTTCGCCTTCTTTAATACACAATTCTTTTATGTTAATCATTCCAGATTCTCTAATTCCTCTATCTGAAACTCTTGATAGTTCTATTGTATTTTCATCTGGCGGTCCAGGTTCAATATATTGTGAACTAATAGGTAACATTTCTGCATTGCAAGTCATTACTCCTTCCGCAGGCGTATCTGGAAACGGATGCGCAGTTTCAACCTTTACTCCTGCCCAAACTTCTGATTCTCCTATCCTGACTCTTGCAGAACCATTTGTCTTATCTTTTAGTATATTGGTCTCTATCTCTATATTTCTATAATCAAGTAATCCTCTTTTATCTAATCTGGTAGAATTTGCAAGATTTGACATTATACTCTCTCTAGTAATTGAATCTACGATTCTATGTTTTTTTACTGCAGGCATTTCTTATTCCTCCGTTTTCCCATTCTTATTATCAAAATATTTCTCTGATAATGCATCACGTTGTAATTTGTATAGTTTGTCACAACCCGTTTTTGCTAATTCTAATGCTTCATCAAATTCTTCTTTTGATAAGTTTCCATCTAGTTGAAACAGGGTGATTAAACCTGTATTTGGTAATAATGCTATTGGCATATCTGCTTCTCCTGTTTTGTCTTCAGTATCGTCCACGTCCAATACGACTTGCCCATTAACTTTACCTGCTGCACATGCAGTTACAAGATCTCTCATGTTAATTCCTGCATCTGCTAATGCAGTGGATGCCGCATTTATTGCAGCGCATCTTGAACCTCCATCTGATTGAAGAATCTCAATATATATCTCAATTGCAGTTCTAGGATAATCTTCCATTATAATTGCTGGTTGTAATGCTTCTCTTATTACTTTTGATATTTCTATCTCTCTCCTTGATATATTTGGTCTTTTTCTCGTATCTGTAGAAAATGGCATCATGTGATATCTACACTTTATAATTGCTCTATCTGAAACCATCATGTGTTTTGGATGTACTTCCTTTGGTCCAAATACTGCGGCCATGATTTTGTTTTTTCCAAATTCAATTAATGCAGATCCGTCTGCATTTTTTATTACTCCTGCTTTGATAGAAACATTCCGAAGCTCATCAGGGGCTCGTCCACTAATTCTCTCTATATTATTTTTTGACAATACAAATCACTTTGAAATTAAACTTATAACCTTATCGTTAAGATCAGATGTATGTGCTTGATTTCCAATTAATTTTATTGCATCTCTTGCTTTTGTTCTTGCTTCATCCGTTCCTTTCAATAATATTGCGCCATTTTGACCTATTGTCATACGACAACCTGTATTTTCTTCAATCAATTTGATCATTACTCCTTTTTTACCAATTACCCTTGGTATTTTTGAGGATGTGATGTATGTTATCTCTCCTTCCTCTATTTTACCTAATCCAGGACCACTAACTGAAATTAACGGGTCTCTAGTTCTGTCAAATGAAAGTATCTTTGCTATCATACATTCTCCTTTATTGAATTGTGATTTCATTGAATCTCTTGAAGAAGAAAACTGTCTTCCGAACACTGCCGATCCAGTTAATATTCCAAAGAACCATGAATTTATATCTATTTCCCATGCAAAGCCGTTCATATCTGCAACTTTTCCTATAACCACGTCGTCAATTCTTGGTATATACGTTCCGTTTAATGGTATTACTCTAACTCCATTATATGCAATTTCGGCCATTCCTACTTTAGTACTAATAATTTTATTACCGTCTTTTATTACATTTGCAATCGGATTATAATCTCCTTCAATCACTACATCACCCGGCATGACATATTTTCTTTCTACTGAATTTGTTTTCATTGTTATTCTATCGAATCTGCTATTATATTACCTTTAGTCAACGAATTCAATTTATCAATTAACGTAATTTTTGAACCTGGAGGTACTAAAATTACACTACTTAGCGAACCATCATTCTTCCATTCTTCAGATTCCACAGTTCCAAATTTTTTTAATATACCTATGGATTGCGGCGCATACTGTGCTGGAATTGTAATCTTCAATTTACTTATCTCTGATTTCATTGGAATTACCTTCCTCAATTCTTCAATTATTCCCTTAATTTGTTCATCGGTATTTTTAATTGGATCGATACTCACTCTTGCTTCTATCAGTGCTTGTTCTATTCTCTGTGGCGGATGCGGAATTTTTGTTTTTGGATCAACATAATTGCCTGAGATTATTGTTATTACTTGCTTTCGTTTTTCCTCAATTTTTTGTTTTCTTTGTTGAGTATTAAGTAACAATTCACCTTTTTCTAAAATTATTTTCAGAGCTTCTTGATTATTGTCAGTTTTCAGATGTTTCTTTAACTTCTCATCAGATATTCTTACTCCCTTTTTTGCATCTGAATATATCTCATCAAAAGCAATTGCCTTTTCATATTCATGCGTTTCACCTTTCTTAAATTTTAATGCATGATCTGGATCAACAAAAATCTCAAATTTTTCTCCAGAAATTGATAATCTTACTACTGTAAACCTTGAATCAACATTTTTCTTTTGGTAATCCTTCATTTATACAATCTTCAGCAATTAACTTCACATATAAATTAGTTGATAAATGCGGGTCCTAGGGGATTTCCATCGGAATTTGGACCCCTGGCCACCGGATTTCTTTCCTAGTGTTAAAAGTCCGGTGCTCTAGGAATTTATACTACCTGGCTGAGCTAAGGACCCACAAAAAATAATTAATATTCACCTATTAGTGTGTTTACTTGTATGTTTATTTCTTATTCAAATTTAATAAGCGCCCCGGGCGGGAAATTCCGAAATTGTTTCAATTCCTTTTGAACCCGCGTCTAAAGCGTGACAGGCTCCAATGCTAGGCCGAGATGTGCGATTATTAATCTCTACACCACCGGGGCTAAATACTCCAAAACATTCTCAAACTATAACTCTTTCGAATTTATTACACTTAAAAATCTTAAGATTTAATTATTCGTAGTTTGAGTAACCGTGTAAATCTTAGTTACGTTCAATTTAATCCTGAATTTGGAAATGTTGATAAAAATCTAAAAATTGCCTCCAAGTTATTATATAATGCAAAACCTGGTATTGTCGTTCTTCCTGAATTGATGAATACCGGATATAATTTTATCTCTAACGATGAAGTTCGTGGTTTATCTGAATTGTCAAAAACTGGAAAAACATCTTTGCTGATATCTCAAATTTCATCAGATATTAAATCCACCATTGTTGCGGGTTTTGTTGAAAAATCAAAAAATCATTACTATAATAGCGCAATGGTTGTATCAAAGGGTAGATTTATTGGCGTATACAGAAAAACACATTTATTTTATAATGAAAAACAATTATTCTCCAAAGGGAATACTGGATTTCGAATATTCAATATTGATAACTTTAAATTGGGAGTAATGATTTGTTCGGATTGGATTTGGCCTGAATCCGCACGAACTCTTGCATTAAAAGGCGCAGATATAATCGCCCATCCTGCAAATCTTATTCTTAAAGGACTTTGCCAACAAACTATGCCAATTCGTTGTTTTGAAAATAGTGTTTTTGCTATTACTGCAAATCGAACTGGTATTGAAAAACGTGGCAAGGATTCCTTCCATTATACCGGCCAGAGTCAAATTGTAGGGCCTGATATGAAAATACTATCTCGTGCTAGATCAAATTGTAATTCTGTAAATTCTGTAAATGTTAATCTATTAAATGCAAGAAATAAAACATTATTTAAGAACAACGATTTGATTAAAGATCGAAGACCTAAATTTTATAAATAGCTTTACGAATTCCTATTTGGAATCTTTCTTATCAATTTTAATATATTTATCATCATTTAAATTATAGAATTCCCATTTTCCTCTTTTTAGATTTGCCTTTCTCCTTTTTTCAAACGTCCATGCAAGAATTGGTTCAGCTCCTACTTTCTTTGCCCATATTTTTAGATATTTTCTTTCTATCTCGTCAATATCACTCAAATATTTAGAAACTTGTATAAACCAAACAATAGTTTTCTTTTTATCTTTTCTTACTGAAATAATGTCTATTGGATAATATTTCTTTCCATCTACTACTACCATCCCTGCTTTTGAACCAGATCCTCTCATAGCAAACCACCCATTGATTCTTAGTTTACTTAATAGATTGTGCTCTCTTGCCCTACCTAAAATATACGAATTCGACATAACTTTGAATATATATCTGTGGAATGTGTTAATAACTATTAGATATGAGAAATTAATTATGAAGTCTTCCTATCTTACTACCCTTATTCAACTTCTTCTTCTTGGTGCAAAAAACCCCATCAAATTATCTACATCTGATCTTGCCACTTCTATAGATAAAACTCAACAAACTGCATCAATGCATCTTTTATTTCTTGAAAAGAATGATATGATTACCCGATATAAAATTGACGGAGGCGATGTTATTCAAATATCCGCATCTGGTTTAAAGTACTTATTGTCTATAAATCAAAAAATTCAGTCTGCTTTTGATGATAATAGTTCGACTCTTGTTACTGGGGAAGTATTTTCTGGACTTGGAGAAGGCGCATATTACATATCGCTGCCTGGGTATAAAAAACAATTCATCTCAAAACTAGGTTATGAACCATATCCTGGAACTCTTAACCTCAAACTATCTTCTAATTTACATAAACAATTCATAGAGAAATTGTCTAATACGGATGGGGTTATAATTGAAGGATTTACAGATAAGAAACGCACATATGGTAATGTTATTTGTTATCCATCAGTGATTAATTCAAATATTCAAGGCAGTGTAATTCTTATTGAACGCACACACCATGATAGTTCTGTTATCGAATTGATTTCTCCTATTTTTCTTCGTAAAAAATTAAAACTTAAAGACGGAGACGAAGTTAAAGCCAATATTTCTGTTTAGGCTAGTTGCTTTTATATTCTTTTCTTATATGCGTGCTCTTAATATGTGGTATTGGGGAATCTAATCTCTTTATTTTTATCCTTAAATTATTTGATTTCACAAGTTCTCTTAATTTACTTAACTGATGTTTCTGATCATACCCTACAGTAATTACATCAGGTTTTATTTTTTTTACTATTCTAAAAATATCCCCTTTATTTCCTATTAATGTGTAATCTACATATCTAATCGCAGATACTAAGATTGATCTTCTATTTTCATTATTTATTGGCTTTCTTCCTTTAATTTTCCTTACTCTGTCATCTCTTGCAATAGAAACAATCAATACATCTCCTTCCTCTTTTGATTTTTTCAACGTATGTATATGCCCTGGGTGTATTATGTCGTACACTCCGCCTGTAAATACAACTATTATATTTTTTCTACCTTTATCTGTTAATATAAAATTTCCTTTAACTTGTTTAATTAACTCCATAGTATTCATTTTTGCAATATTTCTATCCAGTTCTTTCTTCTCTATATCTAAATATTTTTGAATATTACCTGCTGATTTTTTCCCTTGTAAATTATTTATATACATAATTTTTAATATCTTTCTTTCAATTTTATTTATCTTCATTTTTACCACTCTAATTTCACTTCTCCTAAGAAAATCAATGAATCTATTAATCCTTCTGCATATCCAATACTAAGTATTGCTAATTCAAATCGTTCTTCATCTTTAAATCTCTCTGCGTCATCAATATACGCATCTATATTCTTGAATAAATCCGTATACCTCTTTTCATTATTCGTCATCTCTTTTATTTTATTTAGTGTATTTCTTGCTTTTGGAATATATTTGTCTAACATATCTACAGAAATTGATTTAATATTAATTGAATTATCTGTAATCTCATTTTCTTTTATTCCAAATAATTGAACTAATGCTTCTATTTCAGTAAAATGAAGTTTACTTGGTATAATTATTGTATAAGGCGGCCTGTCATATTGTTTTTTTAATAATTCATTTATTGCTCCACAATATATCTTTTGTTTACCCATCCCGATTCTTGAAGCAATAATTATCGTACTTGATTTATTAATTACTTGTTTTTTTTGTTCTTTTTCTATACCTAACAATTGCTTTATAGCTTCGATTGGATCCAAATATTCATCTTCATCAAGATTGTATTCTAATAAAATTGTTGAATGTAATTCTGATAATAAATTTTTTAAAATTACATCATATACTGATAACGGCGCAATTTTTGATTTGGTCATCAATGTTGTTATTCTTCCAAATTTGTATGAATGTAGTCCTGTTTCTCCCGGCAGAACTGTTGTAATTGAACTATTGTGTAATATTTGTGTATTTATTCCTTCTTTTTCTGCGCGCATTCTTAAATCCATGTGTGTAGTTGCAATCATTGGATTCCCATAAGTCAATAGTACTACTGTACTATTTTTTGATTCTTCAATAATTTTACTTCCATTCTCTATAAATTCTCTTCCTACTTGTTCATATTGGAATTCAAATTTATATTCATTATAAGGCATTGGTGGGCTTGTATATCTCTCAAAATAGATTTTATCTGCATTTTTTATTGTTTCTATAATCTCTTGAGTTATTGTATTCTCATTTAATCCAAGTCCTGCAAAAATTATCATATTCTCTCTAATTATAACGAAGGAAAATGTTCAATAAAAAGTACATTGCAAGCATAACATTGGGTCTGTGGCTCAGCCAGGCAGTATTTATGCCTAAAGCGACTGGCTCTTAACCAGATATGTCTTTGACATAGGTGATTAAGTCGTGGGTTCAAATCCCACCAGACCCGCTAATAACTTCCTTCTGCCAACGGCCTTAGGTGTCTTTTCCAAGATGTCGTATTACATTTATTACAATTATACAAAGATTTTCCTTTTCTCATCATTATATCTTTCTGTTCAATTATTGTATGTGCTGTTTTTGTCATACAATTACTACAATGTCTTTTTTCATTTATCAATTTTATTCATTCTTTTCTTAAATTAGAAATTTCTGCTAATAAAGCTGTTAACTGAATATCTGGATTTGAACCTGTTATTATTCTGTAATCATATTTCGCTAATATTTCAATTAATTCCTTAATCTCTTTATACTTATTTCTGTTTATTGCCTCATTCATATATTTCAGAAAATCCTTCTCTGATAAACCATATACATTTGTTAATGCAGACATCTTTTCTCTTGCCATATTGAAATCATTATCTAGCGCTAATTCTAATATTTCTTCAATCTTAATTTTGAATGAATGGCCTGTAGCTCTCTCAATATTCTTCATATTAATATCTCCTAAAGAAGAACATGATTGCAATAAATTAATTGCAGATCTAAGATCTCCATTTGTTACGTTGAATATTTCTAGCAATGCTTGTTTTTCAAATATTATTTTCTCTTTTTCACAAATTAATTCTAAATGTTTAACTAATTCATTTTCTTCTATTCTTGTAAAATTAAATGACGCGCATCGACTTTGTATTGGTTCAATTATATTTGAAATATAGTTTCCAATCAATATGAATCTACAAGCCTTTGACGTTTCTTCCATTATTCTTCTTAATGCCGTTTGTGCATCATTAGTCATTTCATCTGCCTCGTCAAGTATGATCATCTTAAACGGAATCTTCTCTCGATTATCTGCATATCTCGCAAATGTTTTCACTCGATTTCTTATTGTATTTATTCCTCTTTCATCGGACGCATTTAATAATATGGAATAATCTTGCCAATTATTACCTAGAATGGATTTCACAATAATTATTCCTAAAGTTGTTTTTCCTGTTCCTGGAGGACCTGTAAATAATAAATGCGGCATTGACGAAGGATTTTTTATAATGGGTTTTATCCTTTTTATCGTTGATTCTTGATTAATAAATTCAGTTATCTTCGACGGTCTATATTTTTCAACCCACATTAAATTGTTTATTTCACTCATCCTGTTTAATCAGCCTTGATTTTTCATAATATTCAATCTTACTTATCCTTGTCTACTGTATTTGAGTCGATGTACAATCTCAGCTCTCTTAAACCCCTAAGTATGTTGTATAAGTATATAGAATATGTCATTTGTCACGGAAAATTCAATTGCTAGTATGATGAATGATTTACAAGTAGAATCGGAACTATCTCTTGTAAGAGTAATTGCTATTGATGATATTGACGAAACTGAAATAGGAGGTTTTAAAATAGAGTATAAGGAAACTGATTCTAAATTCGACGTACCTAGATGGGTTGCATCTATATTGGTAGAAAAAAATTTAGTTAAACTTGCAGACGCTGGAATCGAAATTGAAGTAATTAAAGCTATATCTAAAGAAAAAATGCTCGGCGTACATAAACTATATGAATTAAAACCTGATTTATATAAAAAAATAAATTTTTTATTGAAAAATCTTCGTTCTAAAATGAATAATGATCGAGAATTATCTGCGGAATATGATAAAATATCTACTTCTGTTTACGACTTAATTAATATCAGAATTAATAAAATTATTTCTCTTGCTTCATTACCTTTCCCTCCTGACGACATTCAAAAATTAATCACTCCTGAAGAATATCTGTTGTTTGACACTGTTCGATTAAATATTCATGAGTGGCGTAAATCAATGATCGGAGATGAATTCTGATAGAACAATCTATTGGAACACATGCTAGTTGGAATGATACATTTGTAAGATTTATAAAAAACTTTAAAGATAAATCCCACGTATTAAAATACCAAGAATCTCTATCCCAAATGGTTTATCATAATTCTAAATCATTAATTGTTGATTTTGAAGACCTTCTTTTGTTTGATTATGAAATTTCAACCATTTTAATCGAAAGACCTGACGAAGTTCTTTATCAATTCAATTTAGCTGTAAAAGAATCATTATATTCAGTTAATTCTGAATACACTGAATTTATTAAAAATGATATTCAAGTTAGAATTAGGTCACTTCCTGACCAAGTTCCCTTACGTGATATATCAAGTAAAAACTTACACCGTTTAATATCTGTGGAAGGCCTGGTTGTAAGGACTTCAGAATTAAAACCATTAGCTACCACCGCAGCTTTTTCGTGTTCTAAATGCGGTGAAACTAATACTGTTCCTCAAATTACACCCCTATTGGTTAAACCTTCGACATGTGTCACTCCTGATTGCACGGAAACGAAAAATTTTGTATTTAATGAAAAAGAATCTATCTATCAGGATTATCAATTAATTCGTATTCAGGAATTACCTGAAGAATTACCCCCTGGACAATTACCTCAATCTTCTGACGTGCATCTTACTAGTGAAATGGTAAATATTGCTCGTCCAGGTGATCGTTTAAACTTGACGGGAGTTATAAGAATCGATCAGCCAGAATCACGAGGTAATGAAGTATCCTCAATTTTTAGATCCAAGATTGAAGGAAATTATATTGACGTTGAATCTAAAGGTCCTGAAGATATTGAATTAACTAATGACGAGGAGGAAATTATAATTGACTTTTCTAAAGACCCTGACGCATATGAAAAACTAATTCAATCTGTTGCTCCAAACATTAAGGGACTGGATCTACAAAAGGAAGCTGTTTTACTTATGCTAATTGGATCTCCAAATAAAACTACCGATGGCGGCAGCTCAGTTCGCGGCGACATAAATATTCTGTTCATTGGAGATCCAGGAACTGCTAAAAGTGAATTATTAAAATATGCTTCTAGACTTGCACCTCGTGGTTTATACGCATCTGGTAAAGGTTCTACTGCTGCAGGTTTAACTGCCGCTGTAGTAAGAGACAAAACTGGCATGATGATGCTAGAAGCAGGAACAGTAGTGCTTGCTGATAAGGGCATTGCCTGTATTGATGAATTTGACAAAATGAGAAACGAAGATCGTACTGCACTACATGAGGCCATGGAACAACAAACTGTTAGTATTGCAAAAGGTGGAATTAATGCTACTCTTAATGCTCGTACTGCAATTCTTGCAGCTGCTAATCCAGATTTAGGTAGTTATGATAGGTATAAAACTTTCAAAGATCAAACTAATATAGATACGCCTTTATTGACTCGTTTTGATTTAATATTCGTAATAAGAGACACTCCTAATATTCCTCGCGACGAAAAACTTGCCAAACATATTTTGGATATACATGATACTGGAAAAATAAAAGACAATGCCCCGCTTGAATTTGATCTACTCAAAAAATACATTAGTTATGCAAAAAACTTTGAACCCCGATTGTCTCCAGAAGCGAAAAAACTCATTCAAGATTATTATGTAAAAACACGTCAAAGTCCTGTTAAAGATGAAGAAGGCAATCAGGGTATTCCTATAACCCCTCGTGCATTAGAAGGAATGATTCGTCTTGCAAAGGCTCGAGCACGTGCATTGTTCCGTGATATTGCTACTGAAGAAGATGCAGAATTTGCTCGAAATCTAGTTAGAGCCATGTATGAATCCATTGGAACAGACCCAGAGACTGGAGACTTTGATTTTGGAATAATGTATGGTAAACCTGTTAGTGAAAGAAGTAAACTCGAAACATCTCTAAGTATGTTTGAAGAACTTGAAAAAGAATCCACTAAAAATCTAGTCGATAAAGATGAATTTATCCAAAAATTAATTGATACAGGTAAATTTACTTCTACTGAAGCAAGAAAATACTTTAAAAATATGAGTGATAGTGGGCAAATCTATAATGTACAAGATAATTTATATCGTAAGGTAAATTAGATATCTTGTTTGAACATATCTTCACTTGATTTATCTGAAACCTCAATTCAATTTTTACATAATCAGGGTTTTAAAACTCTTTATCCTCCACAAGCAGACTGTATAAAAACTGGATTACTAGAAGATAATAATCTGATAGTCTCCACTCCTACAGCAAGTGGAAAAACTTTGGTCGCAATTATATCTGCACTTCGACATATCGAAAATGAAGGAAAAATTATCTATCTGTCTCCTTTACGAGCACTTGCAAGCGAAAAATATAATGATTTTAAAAAATTAGAAAGTCTTTCAAAACCTGATGGCTCATCAATAAAAGTTAGTATTTCTACTGGTGATTTCGAATCAAATAGCGAATACCTTAAAAATTCTGATATAATTATTCTTACAAATGAAAAATTTGATTCACTTCAACGGCATGGAATTAAATGGCTCTCTCAAGTCAGTCTAGTTGTTATTGACGAAATTCACCTTATAGGTGATTCTTATCGTGGCCCGACATTGGAGATGATAATTGCTAAAATGCTTATCTCTGAACATTCTCCACAAATCCTTGGATTGAGCGCTACGATAAACAATATAGAAGAGATCTCTGATTGGATTGGTGCAAAATCTGTTATATCTACATGGAGACCAGTAGACCTCTCCGAGGGAGTATTTTGTTTTGGTCAAATTGACTTTAAAGACGGAAATCCACCTGTGAATATAGAAAATTCTGGAGAAGGTACTGCCATTGATGTTGCAATTGACATGGTTAAACAAAACGGCCAGTGTATAATATTCACTGAAACACGAAAACGTGCTTCCAGTCTTGCAAAAAAAATTGAAAAGATGATGCCATTACTTTTGACCCAAGAACAATCTAACGAATTATCCGATCTCTCTACGTTATTGAAAAAATCTGATACTAGTAATGACATGAATGAATTGCTTGTAAAATTATTAAAACACGGAGTTGCCTTTCATCATGCCGGTGTCAGTAATCAACAACGCCAGGTAATAGAAACAGGATTTCGAGAAAGAAAAATAAAAATCATTTGTGCAACCCCCACTCTCGCCGCCGGTGTTAATCTTCCAGCAAGACGTGTAGTTCTAAGTAGCTATCTTAGATATGATATGAAATACGGAGGAATGTCTCCTATTTCTGTTCTGGATTATAAACAAATGTGCGGTCGTGCGGGTAGACCCCAATATGATGATAAAGGAGAAACGATTCTGATTGCTGATAATGAATCAGAACAGGATGAATTATTTGATCATTATATTAATGGCGATGTTGAAGATATTGAATCTGCATTAAGTAACGAAGATTCATTACGAACCCATCTTCTTGCTACTATATCGTCTAGTCCATTTGGAATATCCAAACCTAATATATTGAAATTATTCAATAATACTCTTTATACACTTCAAAATGGAAACGACGAACTTGAATCCAAAGTTGAAGACTCTCTTGAATTCTTGTTAGATGAGAATTTTATTGAAAAACGTAATAATAAATTTCTTTCAACTAGATTTGGTAAACAAACCTCATTACTCTATATTAATCCATTAACGGCACGTGATTTTCGTGATGCTATAAAGTCTTCTCAAAAAGATACTAACTATACTATGGGTATTCTTCAAGTAATCGCATCTAGTACTGATTTTGGCAGACTATTCTCGTTTAGGAAATCTGATGAATCTCCTTATTATTCATTTATTCGTACATATCAATCTCAATTTTTTGATATTGGTCACTCTGATTCTGAACATCGCTCCACCTTTCGTATTCTTGCCGCTCTGAATTCATGGATTAATGAAAAAAAGGAAAATGACATTCTTAATCTTGTGAATATTGATCCTGGGGACTTGTACTTTGCCACTGAGAATACAAAATGGCTCTTAAATGCATTTTATAAACTAACTGTTCTGTTCCAAACAAGACATCTACTTGATCCTATCTTACTTCTTCAGCTTCGGATAGAAAAAGGAATCAAATCTGAATTGAAAGAAATTATAAGTTTAGATAGAGTAGGACGTGTTTTGGGCCGAGCATTATTTGATTCAGGATTCAAAACACGCGAGTCATTATATATAGCTTCTATTGACGATATCTCAAAAACCCCTCATCCTCTTATTACTACTTCTTTTGCTAAAAAAATTAAAGAACAACTAAAGGACTTTGAAAGTGATGACTCCGACATACGTTAGAGGAATATTATGCACTGCCAATAATGGGATATCTAGTTCTAATCTTGATTTTATGGATCACCGTGCATGGGGTGGATATTTATGCTATAACAAACAATCAGATTATTCTGTTATTGACAAACTAAATAATTTTTCTTATGAAATAATTGGTTGTCTAAGTGATTCTGCAGTTCATGATAAAGAAATCTTAATTCACGGAGAAATATATGGGAATTTTCTTCCTATTATTGATAAAATCATTTCTTCTAATAATGTAAATGAATTAAAATCAAACATTCAGGAACTATATCGACTTGACGGTTCTTATTGCATGGTGGTCAGAGGCAAGTTAGGCACTATTTGCTGCCGTGATCCACTTGGCTGTAAACCTCTCTATGTTGGTAAAAAAGATAATTCTATTTCAATATCTACACAAAAATCCATCTTACTCGATTCTAATTTCCAGGTTGAAGATTTTATCCCGGGGACTGCTATTATATTGGAAAATAATACTTTAATAAATTCTCGAAATCTCTCCAATCCGAAGAATTACTCTAATTACGACGCAGATATCCTGTTGAATCTTTTGAGAACATCGATATCTTCTCGAATAGGCAATAAGAAAAGTATCGGCGTCTCATTTTCTGGAGGAATTGATAGTTCAATTCTGATTTCTATAGCAAATGAATTCACTGAAATCAAGGCCTTTAACGTAAGAATGAAGGATTCACATGACTTTGAAAACGCAAAAAAACTCGCTAATCTGCTCGGAATTGATCTTATTGAAATTGAACCAAATAAAGATAATATTCCTGACGATATCCCCAATATCATTTCTCTTGCTGAAATTACCCGGCCTATGGACGTGAGTATTGCATTGGGTTTTTACTATGTGGCAAAAACGGCTAAAGAACATAATACGTCTACTCTTTTTGTTGGTCAACTTGCCGATGAATTATTTGGCGGCTATGCTAGATATATTCGAACTCTTTCGGAAGAAAGTCCAAAATTTGTAGCAGATATGATGAATTCTGACGTACATAGTGCATATACTAAAAACTTTGAACGAGATGAGAAAATTACATCGCCTTTTGTTGATTTATTTGTTCCTTATGCTTCTTTACCTATAGTTAATTTTGCATTAAACTGCCCAATAGAATATAAAATCGATGCTGCAAACGACATAAGAAAACTGATACTTCGTTCTGTTGCTAAAAAATTAAAACTTCCTGATGAGATAATATACCAAACTAAGAAAGCAATTCATTTCAGTTCTGGCATTGATAAGGTTGTTAAGAAAGCATTAAAAAATAATTAAATATCTAGTATCATTGTGGCTTTCCATCCACTATCTTCTTTTGTTAAACTAAATTTGTGTAGTGTTACCGCTTTTACATCTGCACATAGCTCGTGTTTTTTATAATCAATATGCTCCCCTTTTGCTATTGCATACAACTCATATTTCTCATCTAATTCCTTAATATTAATATTGAATTCACTAAATATTAGTTGATTTGCATCTTTTTCTATTACTAATTGTTCTAAAAATTCAAATAATAACATATCTATCTCCTTTGATTCAACTTTGAATTCTATTTTCTTCTTAATATTTATACTTTCTAAATTGTCAACCATAGTATTTATTAATGCTTTTCCTGAATCAATAAAAATTCCTTCTAATGAATCTGAATAAACCTCTATTGCTGCATCGGCTATTGATATGTCGTCTTTATATATATACGGCAATATTATCCCTTGACATTGCCTATAGGGATTAACCTTACTACACGTTTTGAGATTTTTGCATTTACTGTTGCATCTACTACATCATCAATATTTTTATACGCATCTCCAGCTTCTTCTGCAAGTCCTGTATATGAAACCGATTTAACATAAATCCCCCTTTTTAACATATCTTTATACAATGTCTCTCCTCTAAACATTCTCTTTGCTTTAGTTCTACTCATAATTCTTCCACTTCCATGTGCAGTGCTGGCAAATGTTTCTTTATGCGCTTCTTTTGTTCCCAATAAAAGATATGACCCTGTTTCCATACTTCCTCCAATAATTACAGGTTGACCTATATTCCTATATTTTAATGGAATTTCTGATCTTCCAGGACCAAATGCACGTGTTGCTCCTTTTCTATGAATTATCATCTTTCTATTCTTTCCATCAACTTCATGCTCCTCAACTTTTGCTGTGTTATGAGCTACATCATAAACCATTGATAGACCTAATTTCTCCGGTTCAGTTTTGAATACTGTTGAAAACACCTCCCTAATTCTGTGTAAAATAGTTTGCCTATTTACAAATGACATATTTATTGCACATTGCATGGCGGAAAAATAGTCTTGACCTTCTTGTGATTGAAATGGCGCGCATGCAAGTTCTCTATCTAAAATTTTTATATTATATTTACTTTCCATTACCCCGAGAAATTTTTTTAAATAATCTGTCGCAACTTGATGACCAAATCCTCTACTTCCACAATGGAACATGATTACTACTTGATTTGGAAATATTCCTACTGTCTTTGCGGCTTTTTCATCAAATATGTATTCTGGTTTTACTACTTGTATCTCAAGATAATGATTCCCTGATCCTAGTGTTCCTATCTGTCTTAATCCTCTTTTTATTGCCACATCACTGACCTTTTCTGCACTGGCACCTTTCATTATCCCACTTTCTTCTGTATTTTCTAGATCTTCTTCCCAACCATATCCATTTTCCACACACCATGTAGATCCCATCTCTGTTATGTCTCTGAACTCTGATTTGTTAATTTTTACAAACCCTGCTCCTCCTACTCCTGCAGGAACTTTGTTAAATAATTGATCAACAAGTTCTCTAAGTTTTGGTTTAACATCATTGTATGTTAAATTTGTTAAAACTAATCTCATTCCACAATTAATATCGAATCCTATTCCACCGGGAGAAATTACACCTTCTTTCAAATCCATCGCTGCCACTCCTCCTATAGGAAAACCATATCCGCTATGCGCATCAGGCATTGTGTATGCATAATTAATTATTCCCGGTAAAGTTGCTACATTGGTGATTTGATCAATGACTTGGTGGTCCATTAATTTTAATAATTGTTTTGTTGCATAAATTCGAACAGGGACGTTCATACCTTGTTTGTAACTGGCAGGTATCTCCCAAATCACATCTGATTTCTTTTTCACTATATTAATAATGTCATTCATGTTCTTTCTATTTTAATTTATTAAAATGCTATTTAATTATATCATAATGGACAATAATCATCTTATTATTCAAATAAATGTAAAAACTGGCCTTCAAGATAATTATCTAAAATTCGAAGACGGACAAATCATTCTTGGTATAAAATCCCTTCCGCTGAAGAATAAAGCAAATCTTGAAGTAATAAAAATACTTTCTAAACTTTTTCGTGTAGATGATATTGATATTATAATCATTCAGGGTATGTCGAATAATATCAAAACTATAAAAATTATTAATCCTAAATTTATTCCTAATGAAATACTGTAGTTGTTAATTAATATATTGAGAACTATTATCTCTGTTAGAGTATTCTATTCCTTCTGTCTTTGATTTCATGCCTTCTACTTGATTCATTAATTCATTTGATTCATTTATTTTATTTGTTAATTTTTCTAGATTTATATCCATCTTTAATATTTTATCCAATGATTCTAAAATGCCTCTTGCTGAATTATGGTCAATCGTATATCCTGATGTCTCACCTAATAATGAATATCCTTCTATGCCTCTCATTTTTGCAGTTCCAATTAATATCCCATTCATTCCGGTTATCATTCCTTGATTCATGATGTTGATTCCATGTTTATTCAATGTTTTAACATATTTCTTTTTTGTTGCCGCTCCAAAAACTCTTGGTTCCTTCACAAATTCTCCTGTTATATACGCTGCCAGCGTAAATATTTTTTTTATACCTAAATTTTGCGCATATTCTAGAATTTTTTCTGCAATAATATAGTTTCCACGTTCAGTGATTGGCTGTGTATCACCTGTTAAAATTAATATATCATTCTTTGGTTTTTTTGTTTCTATATGATAAATCGTATTCGACATATTTTCTATTATTCCATTGTTTGTAGATATTTGCGGTGGAAATAAATCACTTTGTATTTCACATATTGTAGTCGTTTCATATTCATTTAACAGATGATCTACTGCCAATTTTCCTACATATCCACTACCCGGTATTCCACAAATTAATACTGGATTGACGAATTCTCTCTTTTTTAATGTTTTTATTCTAATATCCATTTAACGATTATTTCTTTGGTCTGATTTATTAAGAACTTTTCTGACATTATTATTGTGTCAATTAAATCTGTTCAAGAAGTATCTACATTCGTTCGCATGCCTAAACCTAAGCAGAAAGAGTTTTGGGACAACCGACGTATAGAACATCTTCGTGAATTAGCTACTACCGGAAAAGCTGCATATTTATGGGAGAACCATTCAGATAGTTCTCGAATATTGGACCGTCTTGCTTTTTCTGCTATAGATCCACAGAAATCTAACGATGAATTTAAGAAAATCCATAATGATTCATCTTTGATCAAAAATATCGATACTACTACAAAATTGGCATATGGAAGAATTGGTTTGTCTGCTCCGTTATATTTAGGAGATATGTCATTTGGAGCATTGAGTGGAATTCCTAATATTGCATTAGCACGTGCTTCTGATGCAACTGGCGTTATTAATGGAACTGGCGAAGGCGGATTACATCCTGATGTTGCGGCTTGTAAAAATATAACTGTTCAATGGGCTTCAGGAAGATTTGGTGTAGATATCGATGTATTAAAAACTGGACAAGGAATTGTAATTAAAATTGGACAAGGTGCAAAACCTGGTATTGGCGGACACTTGCCTGGTTCCAAAGTTACAGGTCCAATTTCTCGCGCTCGTAGAATTCCTATTGGAAAAGACGCAGTATCTCCAGCTCCGCATCATGATATTTATTCTATCGAAGATTTAGGCCAAAGAATTTGGGCCTTGAAAGAAGCTACTGGTAAACCTGTTTTTGTTAAGATTGGTTGTACAAATTACGTTCCATATATTGCCTCTGGCGTTGCAGCCATGGGCGCTGATGGAATTATAATTGACGGTGCTGGCGCAGGTACTGGAGCTGCTCCATCTGTGATTCGTGATAATGTTGGACTTCCTATTGATTTAGTTGTTTCGTGGGTGGATCGTATCCTGAAAAAACAAAATCTCCGTAATGGATTTTCTGTTATTGCCGCAGGTGGTGTGAGTAATGCAGAAGATACCGCTAAATTATTAGCTTTAGGAGCAGATTGCGTTAGTACAGGAACTGCCACATTAGTTGGTTTGGGTTGTTTAATGGTGCATAAATGCCATATTGGTTTTTGTCCTGCACTTCTTACAAATAAACTAGTCGACGACCCTACAAAAGTTCTTTCACTTGACAAATCAGTAGAATGGACCTCTAAAATGATCTTTGGTTGGATTGAGGAATTCAAATGGATTTTACGAGAATTGAATCTTAACTCTGCATCTGAATTAGTTGGACGACGAGATTTACTTCGTGGTTACAACATGCACGAAGAAACCGCAGATATTTTAGGTGTAGAACTTGATCATTCTTCTAAATCATTAGTTGGACCTCAACCTATACAAAAACACACATCCGAAGATGAATACTGGACTCCTATTCTACAAGGAGAACTTCGCGAATTATCTGGCAGTGCCGGTCGTAATCCTGGCGAAGCAGTAATTACAAGTATGGGAACTATTACTGCTCCTTTTGTAGATCAACCTCGTTCTGTATGTGATTGGATTCGTTCCGATGGCGCTCAAGTTACTCGTCCAAGTATTGATCCTTATAGAGAAGAAATCGAAACATCTACTTATTTAGCTAACGGTGATATTAGATTGTCTAATCCGATTTATCTCGGTAGACTTAACGAAGAAGGTTCAATACAAAATATATTCTCTGAAGTATCTTCTTCTATGGGCCTATTATTTAATTCTCAGAAATTAATTGACGAATCCAAAACATCATTGAATTCATCTTTATTGATACCCTATTCTGAATTTTTACATAATAATAAATCCGGTGTGAGATGCATAACCATTGATTACAACGAAATCGATAAAATCGAGAAATTATCCGGATATGATGTACATATCATGGTTAGATTTCCATCAAATGAACAAACGATTAAGTCGATTTCATCTATAATTGATAAAAATATATCTGGAATAATTGTTGATTGGGATCTAGATATAAATAACGATACTCTTGATCTTGCTATTTGTACTTCTGAAGTTGATAACATACTAAGAAATACTCCATTAAAAACAAGTATTGCTAGAAATAAAATTAATCTATTAGTTGAGGGAAGTCGTATTCGTGGATCTGCCGATATATTCAAATTAATTGGATTAGGCGCAGATGCCGTTGGAATAAGTAAAGCTGCGTTATTATCTATAAATTATGACCCAAAGAAGTTTCGTAATGATAGTAATGAATCTAATTTCGACCAAGATAAAACAAGAGAAAAATTAGAATATACCATTCTTGCATTACAAAAAGAAATAAAATTATTGGCAGGCGCAGCAGGAATTAGTTCCACTCAAAATTCATTATTAGGTAATCGAGAATTATTCCGTTCAGTTGATTTGGATCCAGTGATAAGAAAAAGACTTGGAATAAAAGCAGGAGGGGCTCCTTGAACGATCTAAAATTAGTAAGCAAAGATGATTGCGGTGTATTTGCAATACTCAAGAAAAAACACGCTAAAAAAATTCCTAATCAAGTTGCAGTTGATGGTATTGAGTGTGTTAGATTTAGAGGTAGTAAATTCGGCGCCGGCTTTGCATCCTTTAATCTTGAAAATTCTAATCAAGAGTTCTTATTGAGTATATTTGTAGAAAATGAAAGCACATTTGAAGAAATTATAGATATTTTTAATGATTACAATTTTTCAATCCATGATATTAAATCTAAAAAAATCGCCGCTTCTGAATTATCTCTTGATATATCATTGATCGTAAAAACTTCTGATTCTGTTAAATTATCTAATGCCGTTAATCAAATTAATTATAAATTCTCAATTCCTGACTATCGAGCCAGGATTTATTCATCAGGTAATTATGTTAATGTGTATAAGGACATTGGATATCCGTCTGACGTAGCACATTCTACTGGTCTTATTGATTCTAACTCAAGTGCTGATTTATGGATTGCTCATACTCGTCAACCTACTAATTCTCCTGGTTCTTCTGCAATTTGGTGCCATCCATTTTCTAATTCAAATACTGCAATTGTTCATAATGGCGACATTAGTTCTTTTGGATCTAATATGAACTTTCTTCAATATCGCGGTGTTACAAATTTAGTTGGAACTGATAGTGAAGTAGTTGCATTTATCGTTGATTACCTCGCTCGTATTGAGAATTTATCTATGGAAGATATTGGTTTAATTCTATCTAATCCTTATGATCGTTTTCTTTATCGATTGGGAGATGAAAAAACAACCTACATTCGTAATTTATTGTATAATTATCGAGGCGCTGAATTAGATGGCCCATTTACTATTTTTATTGGTTACTCTGACGGCGATGATGTATACCTCTTAGCTGTTATTGACCGATCAAAATTTCGACCTGTAGTCATCGGCGAAGATGAAGATAATATCTATATGGCTAGTGAAGAATGCCAGATACGAACGTTATCTCCAAAAGCTAATATCTGGACTCCACAACCTGGACGATTTGTTCTTGCTTCAATGAATAAAGGAATAATTGAATCAGGTCGCGATTCTAATATAATCGACTCTATCAAGAGTTCTGATTTAATAGAGATTGATTCTTCCCATGATAGATCTGCGAATATTATTGATTCAAATAATCTTTCTTCTTATGAATTGAACACCAATATTAAATCGGTTCTTAGTAATGGCCCAAAATCAATTAATTTGATGAACGTCAGTGGTCAAAGATACCTTGGTGTAAATCTTCCAAAGAACTCTGAATTGAATATTTATGGAACTCCTGGAAACTGTCTTGCAAATTTTAACAAAGGCACGAATATCAATGTTTATGGAAGTGCTGAAGATAACGTTGCGGATACTATGTATGAAGGAAAAATCAAAATTCATGGTAATGCACGCGATGTAATAGGATATGCATTACAAGGAGGTCAAATATTTGTTCGTGGTAATGTCGGAAATCGAGCATTCATCTTGATGAGAGAATATGAAGAGAGCCGCCCTGTGGTTATTGTTGGTAATCGTGCCGATGACTATTTCGGTGAATATATGGCTGGCGGTCTTGCACTTGTTCTTGGTATTGATTCTATTGATTCATCAAAATCAGAACAATTAGTCGGTAATTTTCTTGCAACTGGCATGTTACGTGGATTAATCTACGTTCGTGGAAAAGTTGATTCTGATTCTATTGGTTTAAAACCACCTAGAGAAGATATAATCAATTATTTGTCTTATATGAATTATAAAGGAATTATTGACGATAAATTATTCAAAAAACTCTCTATTGCATCTGACATAAACCTTAATATATTAAAATTAGAACTTCCAGAACAGGCATTTGAATCAATTAATAAATTATTCTCAAGTAAATATAGCGTTAATCTTGATATCGAATATCGTAAACTTGATGACTCTGACCTTGAATTACTAAACCCATATCTGAAAGAATTTGCTTCTGATTTCAATATTTCAAATGATATATTGAATAAACTTGTTAATTCTGATTATACAATTATAAAATCTATTGATAAATCTAAAGATTCAAAAGTTCCTAAAGTAACTGTTGTAGAAGAATAACTATTCTCTTTTACTTAGTTTATCTGATAATGAAGTCATTTTTCCATCTTTTGACACTGAAATTGACGTAGGTACTGAAATTCTTAATCCTGCATTTCGAAATACTGATAATAACTCGCCTCCCGAAATAGAACTCTGAATCTTACCATTCTTTATTAACTCAATTAATTGTTTAACAATGATTTCTGCCTCTTTTGGATAATGTGTTTCAGCAATTTTCAACACTTCATCTCCCCTATCGACTAGTCTAGACAAAAGAATTTCTTTTGGATCATTCTGTTTATTTTGATTCTCAATTCTCTTCATTAATTCTTTAATCTTCTTTTGTTTCAACATCTCTAGTTCTTTATCGTCGTTCATTTTCGGTATATTATATTATTACGTTGATATATATTAATTGAAAATAAGATTTAAATGCAGTAATTAGACAGTACCTTTTACTTAATTGAATTCTGATAAAAAAATTCTTATTTGTGATAAAATAGAGCCTGAAGGTGTTGATTTATTAAAAGAATCTGGTTTTACTATTCTTGAAAATCCTTCTATCACGCCTGAGGAATTACTTGAAGTAATCACTGAAGTACATGTTGTTGTTGTTCGTAGTAGGACAAAAATAACTGAATCTGTTATTAATTCTGGAAAAACTCTCGAATTAATTTGCAGACCTGGTACTGGAATTGATAACATTGATTCTTCTACTGCAGAAAAGAATAACATTCCTGTTTTTACATCTGTAGAGGCCTCTACCAATGCCGTTGCTGAATTGACTATCTCTCTTGCCGTTAGTCTTGCACGTTCTATTCCATTAGCTGACCAATCTCTAAAAAATAACCAATGGATTAAAAATTCTATCCTTGGTAGTGAATTAAGAGGTAAGACATTTGGAATTATTGGTCTAGGTCGTATTGGAAGAAGAACTGGTATTTTAGCATCTGCTCTTGAAATGAAAGTTATTGGATTTGAAAAACAAACTGTTGACAAAGATTATTTAAGTAAATATAATGTAACTCAGGTAGAACTTAATGAATTATTATCCGAGTCTGATTTTATTAGTTTACACCTTCCTGCAACACCCGAAACAATTCATATGATTGGCAAAGAACAATTCGAATTAATGAAAAATACATCATTTCTTATTAATACAGCTCGTGGCCAACTAATTATTGAATCAGATTTATTTGACGCATTATCTAATAATAAAATCGCTGGCGCCGCTCTTGATGTATTTGAGACAGAACCTCCTACTAATACTGATTTAATTAAATTAAAAAACCTAATAGCCACTCCTCATATTGGAGCACAAATTATCGAAGCTCAAAAAGAAGCTTCAATTGTTATCGCACAAAAAATAATTAATTTCTATTCAGAAAATAAAACCACGGAATAATGAATTAACTTGAGAGAATTAGCAATTGCTATTCCGTCAAATATTCTTGAAGACTGTCAATCCCTTTCTGAAAAAACACATAAATTAGGAATAATTGCACGTGCCGCCTCAATTTTTAAAGTTACTAAAATTCATGTTTATAAGAATCAAGGAATTCATGACAAGGACCTCATCTTGTTATTACTTAGGTATCTTGTCACTCCTCAATATCTCCGAAAAAATCTTTTTCCTATTAAAAAAGAATTAAAACTTGCTGGAACCCTTCCTCCACTTCGTATTCCATCACATATGGTGAATCGAAATTATATTCCTGATGACATTAATATTCGTGATGGCATTTGTATTGAATTTGATAATAAAACCAATATGTCTATAATTGATATTGGTATGAATAATTATGGCCTTCTTAAAGGCAATATTTCTGCGGGGGAAATAATTACTGTAAAAATCATCTCACAATCTTATAAAGGAAAATACTTCTTATTACAAAAGATTCAACCTTCAGACTATTGGGGGTATGATCTTGCATATAATAATTCATTAAAAGATATTCTGTTCACAAATAACTATGACGTTACAGTTATTACTTCTAAATTTGGCTCTGATTTTCATTCTAATGCAAAATTAATTTCTGAAGAAATCAAAAATAATACTGATTCTAGTATTTTGATTGCTTTTGGTTCTCCTAAAACTGGCCTTATGTCTGTGATCTCTCGTGAAAAAATTGATAAATCTAATTTATTCCTCATAAATCTATTTCCAAATCAGGGTGTAGAAACAATAAGAAGTGAAGAGGCTATCATGGCCGGACTTTCATTATTTAATTCACTCTACTCAAGTTAATCTCATAAAGTTTCATCGAATAATTCTGTTCTTTTTCTATTTAAAACCAATCCAATTATTGAGAATATCACTGCAAAAATAATCAATCTTACATTCATGAATATCTGAAAATCTGATCTTATTACTATGAATATCATTCCTGATATTAATATGAAAGAAATTACTGAAGAAATTCTATCTATATATCTAATTTTCTGTTCAACATTCAATTTTATTCTTTTCACCTTAATACTTCGAGAATAAAAACCTCTCCAGGCTTGATACCCTCCAATTTTTCTATCTCCCCTGTCAAATTACCTATATGAGTCATCTTATTTGTAACAATTTGATCTTTTTTAAATAAAACAATTGCTCCACTTGATGCTAAAAATCCAATATCTCCTTTATTAAATGATTTTTTAGGCTTATGCATTCCTGCAACTATCCCCATTGGACTATATAATAACAAATCTTTAATTTTGACTATTGGACCACTCAGTCTCTTCTTTTCAATTATCTGACTAATAATAATTGGCGCCAAATGTTTTGAAATTTCTCCTTCAATTACCCTCTCTCCAATGGTAATCTGTATGTTTGTCTTAGAAATTGAACTCATTATAGATAATAGAAAAATTTATCTGTTATAAATTATAACTTCATATTGAATAACGGTTAGATAATGACAAAACAAGAGAAATTTATAGTTAAAGTTGGCCCTGCTCATCTTACTCGATTTGAAAGGGCAAAAATTATTGGATCCAGAGCATTACAATTATCTCTTGGCGCACCTGCATTTGTAAAAGTATCAAAATCCATTCATGATCCTATCTTACTTGCTACTTATGAATTGGATAACACCGTAATGCCTCTTACTATTAGGCGTGCATATCCTGATGGCACTTCTCAAAATATACCACTTTCTAGTTTAATGTAGATTCTTCTCTAAACCCCAATGAGGGTTATTGTGGATTTCACGCTTCTAATTCGCCTAATTTTGTTTGTTATTATGTTTTTGACTTTTTCCATCGTATCCGATTCAATAATAACTACGAAGTCATATCTGCCATATACTGAAGCAACTTCTATTATCCCTTCCATTTGCTTAACTTCTTGTATAAATTCTTCTTCTACATCTGATTCTGTATTTATTAGTACGTACGCCTTTGGCAATTATATCACATTCCCGATACTATTGTATTATATATAAACTCAATCTGATCAATATTTAGTAATATTGCGAATTAAATCGACTCTTAGCGCCACATTTAAATAAGAATTTTATGCTTAAAAAAATACAAAAATGTCTGAATCTAACTCAAATGAAAATTCCATAAATGATACGGCGGTTTCTGATAACGCCCTCCATTCTGATACTTCTGTACCAGAAACAACATCTAATCAAAATACTACAAATAATATATTTGTTGGTAAAAAACCAGTTATGAGCTATGCTATGTCTGGTCTTATACAACTTGGACAAACTGGAGAGATTGTTATTAAAGGACGAGGTATGGTAATCTCCCGTGCAGTTGACGTTGCACTGATTATTACTGAAAGATTAGGAAAAGGAAAATATTCCACAAAAAGTATTATAATTGACACTGAAATCCTTGGCGAAGATGATAATAAACGAAATGTTTCTACAATTGAGATTGTAGTAGGTACCCAATAGTAAAATTGTCAAAACCATCTCTTCAACATATTCGATTTAATAATAAATCTTCTTCTATTTCTGATACTGAAATCAAAGAAATTACATCCAAATTTAATACGCCCATATATGTTGTCGACGAACAAACTATTCTCAATAATCTCTCATCATTAGAGAATTCATTTAATAATTATAATGGAAAAACTTCTATTGCATATTCAATAAAGTCAAATTTCAGTCCATCTATTATTGAAATTCTAAATAAAGAAGGAATTTTATTTGATCTAACATCATTGGGGGAAGTGTATTTCTTCAAACAAACCAACGGTAATTTCGATCATACTCTTTATACTAGCATAACCGAAGAAGAAAATGAATTCCTCGCGGCTATGAAATCTGGCATTTCTAAATTTGTAATTGGTTCATATAATGGACTACTTAATTTAATCTCCGCGTCAAAGTTATCTCAATGCCGTCCTAAAGTTCTAGTCAGAATCAACCCTGAAATTGAAGTAGTTGCGGATATTAGTGCATCATCTAGCATGGGTAAATTTGGCGTACCTGTTAATAATTTATCAAACGATGACGCTTTTTATATCATAAATAAAATATATGATTCAGATACCCTTGAATTCTACGGTATTCATTTTCATTTAGGTTCACAGATTAGTGATCCATCTTGTTTTGTTAAAACAATTGATATACTTGCATCTTTAATTACTAAATTACAATCAAATATTGATGGCTTTTCACTTCCTATTCTTGATATCGGTGGAGGAACTCCCGTAAAATATATTCAACCTGTTCCATCTCCTGATGATATTGGAAAATTAATAACCGATAAATTAAATATATTTATAAAATCATTTAATCTTTCTCCAACTCTAATTGTTGAAAGTGGTCGTTATCTTTCTGCCGAATCAGCTATTCTTATTTCAAAAATTGTTAACTCTAAAACATACCCTGAAGGAAAATTCCACATAGTTGACGCAGGCTACAATTTACTTCTTGATTCTGCATTGATGAAACAAGAATATCCTATTGATATAATTACTGAGTCTGAAACACTTCATTATGAAAATATTCAAATTGGCGGGCGACTGTGCGATACTCTTGATACTTTTCAGATTCCTTCTGATATGAAATACCCGTCTGCTGAAATTGGCGATTTAGTAGTATTCAGAAATGTTGGCGCATATTCTATTGTATTTAATATGCCATTTCATTGTCATACTAAACCCTCTATTCTTTTAAGAAAACGCGATCAAAGTATTCACATAATTAGAGAAGAAGAAAATATTGAAGATTTATTTAATTCTGAAGGCGGAAATCTTATCTCTCAACAATGAATATCTCTCCAGTCTTCAATTCAAATTCATGAATATTCTCTTTTGTATTGATTCCCAATATTACGGATATCGCTCTAATAGTATTTCCATGAGAAACAATTAATACATTCTTATTTTTATCGTGTAATTTTTTTAATTTCTCAACCCATTGTTCTACTCTGTTAGCTGTATCCTCTAAGGATTCACCATTTTCTGGCGGAGTGTCCCAACCTCTTCTTACTTTAAGAAACATATCTTCACCTATCTCATTTTTCACTTCTTCTTTATTCTTTCCTGACCAATTCCCATAATTTCTTTCATTTAATGATCTATCTGATATTATGGCTTTGGTAGATCCTGGATGATTTCTAATAATTATCTCTGCAGTCTCCTTTGAACGTGATAAAACACTAGAATAAATCACATCTATGTCATATTCCGATAACTTTTTCGCAGTTTCTAATGCCTGCTTTTTCCCTAATTCTGATAGCGATGGATCGTGCCAACCTGTAAATTTATTCTCTAAATTGTAAATTGATTGCCCATGTCTTACAAAAAACCATGTCATAATCTTTTGGATTTAATTCCCAGTATAAATGTCTTATTAATTAAAAACCTAAATAATAACAACCTCCTGATTAAATTTGTATTTGAAGCAACTTCGAAAAGACTATTTCTTGGAAGAATACGTGTTTATGAATTCTAATCTAGACATTAATTCATTGTCTATTGTAGATGATAATAAATCAGATAAATCCGAAAAACCCTGTCCATTATGTAAGAATGTTGATAAATCCAACAAAAATCTAAAAACTATAGCTGATGAATCTATTAAATTTGAAAAATTCAATGAATTTGATACGAATAATTTATCTTTAGATCAAAATTTAATGAAACGATTCCTTGTTTCAGATATCAGTCATAAGAATTTGAGTAAACTTTCAGTAAGTAAAATGCAGAAATTACTATTGGAAGTTCAAACTATTAATAAAAAAATGATTTCTGACGATCTGAAAAATATTCAAATTTTCGTTAATTCCGGAGTTTTATCTGGCGGCAATCCTATACATAATGGTTTTGAAATAACTAATCTTCCAATTATCTCCCCTAAATTAAAAAATGAGATTGAGTTATCTAGAAAATCAATTTTCGATTTAGGTATATGCCCTATCTGCAGAATCATAAATTCTGAAACAGGCGGTCCTAGGCAAATACTTTCTACTGTCAGTTTTCTTGCTTTTTGTCCTTGGAATTCATCACATCCATTTGAATTCTGGATATATCCTAAATCACATCAATATTCGTTTACATCGATTGATAATAATGAATTGGAAGATCTTGCTCAAATCCTTCGTTCTACTCTGGGTGGTTTAGATAACGTTCTAAATAATCCTTCGTATAACATAGTTTTTCACAATTCTATGAATGAAATTGATTCAGAAATCCATTGGCACATTGAAATATCCCCTCAATTATCTTATGACAGTGGATTTGAAAATGGTTTTGGGATATACATTAATTCACTTGTTCCAGAAAAATGCGCTGAAATCCTTGGCAAATCTTCTAGAAGAGAATTGGCAAGTCTTGTCGGCGTAATTTAATTTATTTCTTTGAATCTATTTTTTAATAATTTCTTAATCTCATCAATATTTGGAGTGGGCGTTGGATCTATATCTTTTAGTATTGCAAGATAAAGCGACACATAATCTAATAAGTATATTAAGTCAATTATTCGCCCAAGTTTTGTTTCTCCTTCTGTATAAATCTCTAAAGGTTTGATATCCATCTTAATTAATATCTGACTCAAAGATTCAAATCTCTCTCTTTGTTCCAAACTCTCATCATCATCTCTTAAGAAAATAGATGTTATTTTATTATCTTTATTCCTTCCCCATGATTGTATCTCATTATGACAAAGTTCAGGTAATAGAATATGCTGCGCCCTGATTTTTGAATTTTCATTTAATGACGCTTTAAATCTATACCCTGGCGCAGATAATGTTTGTCCTGAATATATAGTCGGAGGGGTAGATAATTCTAATATATCACTTGCTATTTGTTTTGCAATATTATTCTCAAATGCGATATTCTTCTTTATCTGATTATTTCTCATATTTAATAAATTCATCATATCTGCAAACTCATTTTTTGTTGAACCAACGATTCCTATTTCTTCTAATAAATTTATTGCTGGTAATAATGCATACAATAAACTAGCTCTAGGTGTTAACGCTAATTCGACTTTAGTGTGAGGTATGTTGTATTTCTCACTAATATTCATTAATGCCCCACCTGCAGAAATTGATACAACCGACGCATCTTTCTTTGTTTTTGCTTCAATACATGCAGAAATTGTTTCACGTGTTTCACCAGAAATTGACGCTGCAATTACTAGTGTTTTATTATCTACATACCCTGGTAATTTGTAGTCTTTCAACACCTCGAAAGGAACAGGTAACTCATCTCTTAACCAATTATGAATTATATCTCCAGACGTGGCAGATCCTCCCATCCCAATAAAAATAATATTCTTGATTTCACGTTTTTGCGGTATATTTGGCGATATATCTATCGCTTCTTTTGCATATATTGGCCATTTCTCATACTGGCCAAATAATCCTGATTTATCTATATCGTCGATTCTTTTTTCGTTTAATCTTTCTTCATATTTCAAATCTTCATATCCCCTACTTTTACCCTATTCTTCTTTCTCTGTTCAATGCTATTATTATATATTTCTTGTAATAATTTTCTATCATGTTTATCCTGTTTAATATCCCTTCTTTTCATCATTCTTGCTTGTGTTTTTATTGCTTTATTGACGTCATATTCGATTAATGTCTTCTTTTTGGTATTGTTATAAAATGTAAATGGAGGTATGTCTTCTGCTACATGACCAAATAATTGCCCACATACTCCTATTCTTATTCCTGTAAAAATTAAAGATCCGATTGCTGTTTTTGAATTATCTCCAATCATACATCCAAATTTGATCTGATTACTTTGTATTCTATTTTTTCCGATATTCATTTTTATTTTTCCATAAGTATTCTTTAGATCTGAATTTGTAGTTCGTGCACCAAGATTTACCCAAGATCCAATTATGGAATGCCCTAAATATCCTTCATGTGACTTGTTGGTATATTCATGTATTACTGAATTTTGTACCTCTCCACCAATACTGCAATTATTACCTATTGAAGTATTGGAATATATTCTTGCACCATTTATTTTTGATTCCTTTCCAATATACGCAGGACCTTTTATGTATGTAAATGGCTCGATCACTGAATTCTTATCAATTATTACAGGTCCGTTACTAGAATCAAAATATGTTTTATTTTTATCTACAATTATTGCACTCTTTGAAATCCATATTTTTTTATTATCTGAAATTAATTTTATATTCTTCTTATTGTCTGATCTTTGATTAAAAAATTCATATTGCTTATTGATTGATTTTCCCGATTCTTTGATATATTCCCAAGGATATTTGATTAAACCATTACTATGTATTTGTTTTATTGAATAATCCTTGAATTTAGATATTTTATTTATAAATTCATATGAATTATTATTGTCAATATCTTTTATTATAGATGAAGGAATTCGTGCACAAATTAATTGTCGTCCAGTTTTAGCGATAAATTTTCTTTTATTATTTAATAATTTTATTACATTTTTGTTATTCAAATTTATAAGAGCATTTATTATTATGGCATCTCCTTCAAAATCAATTTTTCCTATATCTATATTTTTTAGTCTTTTTTTTGTAGTTTCTTTTAAATGGTCTCTGATAAAAATAGAAATATTGTTGAATTCTGTCTCTCTTTTTAATTGTTCATAAAAACTACCTGCCCCAAATTGCATCTCCAATGAAGTTCTGGTGGACGTAATTGGTTCAAAATTCTCTATTGATTTATCTTCAATAAGTATTAGATTATCATTCATGTTTTTTCACTTTATTGAATTCTTTGAAATTTTTTTCATATTCAGTTTTACTACCTAAATCTAAAATATTTCCTGATACTGGAAATCCATATATTTTATTATTCTTTTCTTGAATCTCTTTAAAAACCCGGTCCATCTCGTAGATCTTATTTCTTGGAATATGTTTTAGAAATTCCGAATTCATGATAAAACATCCAGTATTTATCAATCCCTTTATGGCCGGCTTTTCTTTCCATTCTGCTACTGATTTATCTTTATTTAGCTCAATCATTCCATATTTTAATCTTGTTTCATATTTACATACGACCATTGTGACTATTGGATTAATTTTCCTGTGGAATTTTACTGCAGTATTTATTTTAAAATTAAATAAAGAATCACTATATATGCAAAGGAAATCATCATCGAGATATTTCTGCGCAGATTTTAATTGTCCTGCTGTACCTAGTGGTTTTTTCGCTTTCACATAAGTAATTTTTACTCCATATTTTTCACCATTTCCAAAATGCTCTTCTATTATTTCACTCATGTACGATGTACAAATAATTATTTCTTTTATGCGCTGTTTCTTTATCCAATCAATTATATGACCTAATATTGGTTTATCGCCCAATGGAAGCATTGGTTTAGGTAAAAATAATGTATATGGCCTCACTCTTTTTCCTAACCCTCCTGCAAGAATCACAGCCTTCATATTACTTTATGTTAAGCTGAACTTTATTTAATAAATGCGTCTTCAATTGGCTATATTATCTCTTATTTCGATTAATAAATTATTCAACGTATCTAATTTCTCAGTAATCCTTTGTTCATCCATTGGAATTTGTAGCATTTTAATTGTTGATCTTCCTACACTTGTTGAAATATCTTCTTCTAATATCTCACTGATTATCTTGTAATTATGTGTCGATAAATACTTTAGATCACAGTATTCTTTGTAAATTTCCCCTATTACTAACGTATTTTCATAACCTAATAGAACAAATGCATTTGTTATCATTTTATTTTTCATAAACCAGCGTATCTTACTGTCTATTAATTTCATTCTTCTAGCGAATAATTCATTATTATTATTTGTTATTGTAGATAGCGATCTGTTTAGATTGTTCAATGCTTGCAGTCGACGTTCTACTGATGATTTTGTAGCAATTTCTAAATCTAATAGATCAAAATATTGATCAATATTACGTTCATTTTTTCTATCTTTTAATTGACTCAATAAATGCGATGGACTTTGAATTAAACCCTTGCACGCAATTGATAATTTGCTTAAATTATAACTTGCCGACAATGTCCAATATGCCGAATCATATAATGATGATTTATTCATTGCATTAGTTGCTTTCTGAATATCTGTTGTAACATCAATCATTGTTGAATTGCAATGCTGTTTAATTATCTTTGATTTATGTTCTTCAATATCTTTTATTTTAGTAGAAAGAGTAAAATAATTATCTTTTAGTATCTCATTATTAATCAAATAACTCGCATCTTTATTACTTGTTTCTAAAAATTCATCTCTATCCATACTATTAATTTGTATAAAACCAATTTTTTTATCATTTATTATTCTAGATTCCGTCTTATCTCCAACCATTAATATGTTATATTCACAACATTCATGAAAATATTCTGTTGCCCTACATCCAACTATTAATATGGAATTGTTATTATCATTCAATGATTCAATTAATGTATTTTTTATATCTTGATTCATATTCCCTGATTATACTTTAGTAAATTTTCTTTATATTATTGTATATGTTGTCTGATAATTCACTATATTCTACTAATTTCTCTAATTTTTTTATTCCTATTCCTTCTCTTGTTGTAGCAAATGCTATAGCTTTTGATATTGACCATAAAATGTCTTCATTCTTGATATACATGCTAAAAAATACCCCATTTAATATATCCCCTAATCCAATTGTATCTTCTAAATTATTTGATTGATAATTTCTTATTTCATGACATTTCTTATTCGCAAATAAATATGTAAATTCATTATCTGTAGTTCCTATCGTTATTGGATAAATTTTTGATATCTTTTTTAATCTACTAAAAAATTTATCTGAATTATCTATCATCTTTGATTCTTCTTCACTAATCTTTATGATATCCGCCTTTGGCAATTTGTTAATATCTAAATACCTTAATTCACAAACTCCATTTTCATTAAATCTTCTTAAATATCCCTGAGGATCAAGTAATATTTTTTTATCAAGTTTATTTATTAATTTATTATTCTTTACATCTAATTCATTTACAATCGGACTTAATATTATTCCTTCATATTTCTCTACTTTCTCTTTTTCTATTCTTATTTCTTCACATTTATTTATTAATTTTAATTGTTTTCTTTTTTTTGTTTCAGTTATTTTGAAACTTGTCGTATTTAATTCTGATTTATCATTTAACATTCTGATTCTATTCTCTTTTAACCATGATTCATATTCAGCTGGAAAGTCATTGCCCACTTTTGTATAAATTTCCACATCTAATCCTTCATTTACACAAGTTAGACCTGAATAACATGGTGGGCCTCCTATTGACTCGGCTTTAATTTTATTATTGTATATTTTATCAATTGAAATATGGCCGATTATACATATATTTGACATAATCCTAACCTGATAATTATCTTTATTCCGTAAGATTTATGCGTAAGTAATATCTTTAATTTTTTATTACAATGACTAAGAAAAGAAAAAGCGGCGGTCGTGCAGGCGGTAGTAAAGGTTCGACGGGCTCAATTTCATGCAGTAATTGCGGTACTCTTGTTCCTAAGGATAAAGCTAAGAAAAAAACCGGTCGAATTACACTGGTCGAACCCACATTGGCAAGAGAACTTCGTGCAGCAGGAACTTATATTGCATCTCAAAAAACTACCAAATATTATTGTGTTTCCTGTGCAGTACATTACGGTTTAGTTAAAGTACGTGCTAAAGATGAACGACGTCGACGCACTAAGTATTAGATTTATCTGCTCTTTTCATTACTGAAATAAATCTCTCTATGAATGTTATGCTGGATAGTATCACTATGATTATTATTGCATATCTGACTTCATTAAAGAAACTAAACAAACACAATATTAGTATTCTTTCTGAACGTTCTGCTATTCCAACTCCTCTTAAATCCACATTAATTGCTTCTGCCTTTGTTCGTGAATAACTTACCAACATTGACAACGTAATTGCAAAGAAAATCAATATTGATTCAGCATATTGCCCAATTAATATTCCACTAAAAACTATTATTTCAGTTACTCTATCGAATATAGAATCTATGAACGCACCTCTCAAGCTAGATTTCTTAGTAACTCTTGCAATCGCTCCGTCTAACATATCACATAATCCTGCAATAAGTAAAAATATCGCTCCAAGAGCTTGATTTGGGATGATATTGTTTATATTGAATTGAACTAGATTTGAATAAAAAAATGCCGAAATAATTGAAAAAACAACAGCTAATGCGCTCAGCATGATTGGCGTCATTCCCAATTTAGATAATCCAAGACCAATTTTATTCATTATTGGTTCTACACTGCTTCTCATTTTTTCTAACAAGTATTACTAATATGAATAAATTATTAATTATGTCTTTCTAAATCAATACTTTAATATTAAAAAAATGCTAATGAATTATATCATGGGAAAAATTAGCAAGGGAGTTGAATGTTCATTGGATAACTGTTCAAATTCTGCTGTAAAATCTATTAGTAGTAAAAATGTAGATTCAAGTGAATTTTCTATCTCACCAGATTCAAATAAAGTGTATTTCTGCACCGAACATTATAAATCCTGGAAAAAATCCACAAAAGAATTACGAAAATCCGAACGAGCAAGATATTAGGTGCACAAATTTGCGAATTTTACTATTGCATTCTAATTATATTGAATATCAAGCCATCAAAAAAGAAATTGATATAGCTGAAGAATCAGATACTGATCTAAAAAGATACGAAGATGTTGTAGTTTTATTTACTTGTTTAGAATCTCAAGATGATGAAAATACAATCATAAATTCTCTTTCTGAAATCAAATCTTCACTTAATAATTTAAATTGTTGCCGTATTGTGGTTTATCCATATTCGCATTTGAGCGATAATCTTGCCAAGGCCTCTAAAGCTATATCTTTATTAAATCAACTCAAGGATAGTTTATCTGCCGAAGGCAATGATGTCCAAAGTAGTCCTTTTGGTTGGAATAAGTCATTTACTATTAGTGTTAAGGGCCATCCATTAGCTGAACAATTAAAAATAATCACATCTGACCGCAATGAAACATATCAGAATGACGCTTTAAAATCTGAAGAACGTTTAGAGTCTAAATATGTAATTATGTCTGTTGATGGAAATACAGAATCAGTTGAGAAATTCAATTTTAATAATTACAAAAATCTTAAGGCATTGCAGAAATATGAGTTAAGTAAATCTAGAGTTGTAACATCTCATCCTCCACATGTTGAATTAATGAAAAAACTATCTCTTGTTGACTATGAACCTGGTTCTGATTCCGGTAATCTTCGTTTTTATCCTAAAGGTCGATTCATTAAATCTTTACTAGAACGTTATGTTACATCCCAAGTTAAAAAATACGGTGCATTAGAAGTAGAAACTCCTATTATGTATGATTCTAATCATCCTAGTCTTGCAAGTTACTTGAACCGTTTTCCAGCAAGACAATACACTGTTAATTCTGACAATAAAGAACTATTCTTGAGATTTAGCGCATGTTTCGGACAATTTCTTATGCTTCATGACTCTATAATTTCTCATAAACAATTACCTGTTAAATTATACGAATTAACCCGCTATAGTTTTCGTCGTGAGAAATCTGGTGAATTGGTTGGTCTAAGAAGATTGCGTGCTTTTACAATGCCTGATTGTCATGCCTTATGTAAAGATATAGAATCCTCTAAAACTGAAATTTTGAAAAGATTCACTCTTTCTCGAGACGTTCTTCTGGGAATCGGTTTTAGTCAAGATGATTATGAGTTGGCAATTCGAGTCACTCAAGATTTCTATGACGAGAATGTTGATTTTATAAAACAAATTGCAAAAGATTGGAATGGCCCTATATTCATTGAAATCTGGCCTGAAAAATTCTTTTACTTTGTGTTCAAATGGGAATTTAATTTCATTGATAATCTTGGTAAGGCTTCCGCTCTTTCCACTGATCAGATTGACGTTGAGAACGCTGAGAGATATGGAATTACTTATGTTGATGATAACGGTGATAAGAAAACCCCTATAATCTTACATAATTCCCCAAGCGGTGCTATCGAAAGATGTTTGTATGCTTTATTGGAAAAAGCAGCAAAAGCCCAAAGGGAAGGTAAAACTCCTTCTATTCCATTCTGGCTATGCCCAACACAAATTCGTATAATTCCATTGTCTCAAGATTTTCATGAAGTATCATTGGGTTATCTTGAGGAGTTATCCAATTCTGGCCTTAGGGTTGATTTTGAAGATCGCGATCTTTCTGTAGGTAAAAAGGTCCGTGAAGCCGAAAGAGAATGGATTCCATTCATACTTGTAGTAGGTAAAAATGAGGTTGAAAGTAAAAAATTCCAGGTTCGCGACAGGTATTCTGGAGAAATGATTGTTATGTCATTATCTGAATTAACCGATCATTGCAAACAACTACTTAATGATATGATAACTGAAGAACTTCCTCTCCCAAGATTTATCTCAGACAGACCTCAATTCAAGTAATCTAGTAGATATATTTCATTTCTGTTTATATGTGAGAAAATTATTTATCTGCAATACAAATTAGTTCAGCTAGTAATCTTGCCGCTAATGCCGATGTAGATCCATTATCGTACGCTGGTATTAATTCAACAATATCGAATCCTGTTAGCTTGAAATTTTCTAAACAATAAATGAATTGAAGAATTTCTCTACTGGATAAGCCATTTGCCTCTGGATTTCCTACCGCTGGCGCAAATGCCGGATCAATTACATCTAAATCGATGCTGACATATATGTCATTTGAACTACTTAGTGTATCTTTGAATTGTTTTAATCCTGCATTTAGGTCATAGATTTTTTCCATATCAATTATTGTTATATCATCTCTATCCACGAACCCCCATTCATCTTTTGTAGCTGCTCTTGAACCAATGTGTATTAGGTTTGATATACATCCATCTTCATACAATCTCCTGAGAAAAGTAGCATGACTTAGTTTCAATCCCTCGAATTCATCTCTAAAATCTAAATGCGCATCGAATACTACTACTGTACAATTATCAAAAGCTCTTACTGAACCGTTTGTTAATGAATGATCTCCACCTAAGATGGCCGGAATCTTATCATTGGCAATAATCTCTCTTGTAACTTCCTCAACCATCCTATTCATTTCATTGATTTCTCCTACTTTCGTTAAATTACCTAAATCTCTAATATTTATCTCCTCTAAGTCTTTTCCTAATCTCTTTGAATAGATTTCGATGTTCTGGAACGCCTCTCGAATTGCATTTGGAGCAAATCTTGAGCCAACTCTGTATGTGGAGGTTGCATCAAACGGAACTCCAAAAATATTTATTTTACTGTCTCCGGTGTTATTCAGGTTTGTAATTAATGGATCATTTGACATGTAGAAATCTGTTTTACTCATTTTTTATCCAATCTCTCAATTAACGCTGAAGCAATTAAAGGAAATGCTAATGTAACTTCTGATACTAGAAAAATTTTGTTTCCATTTGGATTAATTTTTCCCCAAGACACTGCTTCCTCCGGCGGAGCTCCTGATAATCCTCCTGTTTCAGGTCTGTCTAATGTTATTTGTATAACATTGTCTAACGTCTTATTTGAAAAATAGAACGACTGGAATACGAAATTCTTAGGAACTCCTCCTCCTAATATTATTGCTCCTGTTTTCTCTTCTTTTACTCTTATATCCCATATGTCTTGCAAATCTTTGAATACGTCTACATTTAGTTTCCCTGGATTCTTTCTATTGTAAATTGCCGCCTGTAATCCGAATACTGAATCGTGTATAGTTGGAACAAATAATTTGACATTATTTTTGTAACATGCTTTTAATATTGATTCGGGTTCTTCTGGTATTCTCTGTGCAATCTCATTAATCAACTCTGAGATGGATAATATCTTTCCCTCATTATTTTTTGCTATATCGTCGTATAATTCTAATAACGGTTCATCAAATTTAGATTGAAAATCATCTTCAGAGACTAATACATCGTAAATTCTATCTATCTTCTTTTCAAGTAATAATTCGTCTTTCATGTTTGCATCTCCTTTGTAAAAATTTCCTCCATAAGCCAACATCATATCATGAACTAGATTAGCTCCTGTTGTTACAATCGAATCTACTAATCCTCTCTCAATTAATTCTATTATTACTTTGTTCATTCCTGCCGGGACTAGTGCGCCCGAAAGCGTTAGGAATATATAAGAATCAGTTTTTACCATCTCTTCATACGCGTCTACTGCTTTTGAAAGTGTACCTGCCATAAATGATCCCGATTTGCCCATTTCATTAACTAACTCATTAGTTGTCATACCTGGCCAGATCTTCATCGGCTTAACTTTTCCTTTATGGAAAGTATGTTTCTCCATATCTAGCAATTTAATCTCTTGAATATATATTATGCGCCTATTTTTCACTATTTGAATTCCAAAACAAGTCTTCTAATTTTGTCACTCCTAATACATCATCAAATGAATATCCCAATGGCCCTAATAATTGGTCAAATGTACTTCTCATAATCTCTTCATACTTTTTCTTGTCTATCTCTCTAATTTTTGCTAGTTTTAATGGTTTAACTCCTTCCTTTCCTATTGTTTTCACGAATGAAATAATATCTCCAGCTTTCATTCCTTCTGTATCGCCATTTTCTCTATTGTATTCTTCTAATAATTTTGCTGCACGTACATGTTGTGGTATTGTAGTCTTGTACATCTTTGTAGATTTACTCATCATCATTTTAAATGCTAATTTCTCAATTGGTACTTTGCCTTCCTTTAGTCGATTATTACTTTCTTTTGCAATATTTCTGATTTCTGTTTTAACACCCTCAAAATCTTTTTCTGTTTTCGCCTCTCCTAATCTATCTATTGCCTCATAAAATGCTTCTCTTACAAATAATGGTATATGACTCTTTTTTCCAGTTAATCCCTTGATTATTACTTGACCATTATTCTTTACTACGATATAGTTTTTCTTTCTTTCTGAAAATACTGCATATCTGTATTTATCTTCTAATTCTAAATCCACTCCTTGATTTTCATGTGACCATTTAATTAAACCATCAATTTCATTTTGATCGGTCGATTTGATAAATAGTGAATCAGTGTCTCCGTATAGTACATCTATGTTGTTTTCTTTTGCAGCTGCAACTGTTTCAGTAATTATGTTTCTTCCAATTGCAGCTGTTGAATCCGCAACAGGTAGGAAAAATAATGGAAATATTGGAGATCCTAATACTCCATAACTCGCATTTAATATTACTTTTAACGCCTGAGAAACAACTGAATATAGATTCCTTTCATCCGATGATAATCCTGGCATCTTTGGTAATGGTTTGTAATAATTTACTCGTATGTCTCTTAAAGATCCGACCAATAATGATATTATTCCCCTTCTATTGGTACATACCCAATGTTTACTGCCTTTAATCAAATTTGATTGATGTTCCTTGTGTTTACATCTGACAGTTTCGTACGATAGATTGTTCACTTTGATTATGCTTGGATATAGACTTGCAAAGTCAAGTGCAGAAACTCCGAAATAAACCCCTCTCTTTGGTTCCAGAACCATTCCGCCCTGATATTGTTTCCCTTCAATCATTGCTTCTGAAGACATCTCCTTTAATTCGTCTTCTTTAATTGCTAATTCATCTTTTCTGGGGATTAGTGCATTAATTTTCCTATGTTCAAAATATACCATGCTTCTAATCCAATTTGAAACTCCAATCCTGGATAAATCATTGATTGGCATCTTTGTTATTCTTGAAATTACTAATAATAACTTCATTAGTAAATCCCCGTCAAAACTTGTTAATTCTAATGTTATTGCTGCATCGTTGTGATTATATTTTGCAAGGTGATAATATGTCTGCTCTCCTATCTCTCCTTCATAATCAATCTTAGTTTTCCCAATTATTGCAGAACTTACTGCATTCAAACTATGTTCTGAGTATTTATTTCCAAACGCATAGATTTGTATTGATCTGTTTAGAAATGTTTTATATAAATCTAAATGTATTCCTTGTTTTAAATTTGCCTCAATTGTTCTTTTAAATCCTGACCCGGGGATTTGAATAGGTATGTCGCCTCTTTTCATTCCTGATTTTATTGCTCTGTTGTAGATATATTTTAAATCAAAATCGTCACCATTGTATGTAATAATACATGGATATCTTTCAATAACTCTGAATACACTTTCGATTAGTGATTTTTCATCATCTACAAAAATAACTTCTATGTTTTTCTCTAATTCATTAATTCCAGTCTCTATTCCTTCTCTTCGAAGAATACATACTTGATTGAACCCATCACTAGCTGCAAATCCTACTGATATGATAGGATATCTTGCTTCATCTGCATCTGGGAATCTGCCTGCTTTGTCAGAATGCACTTCGATATCTAATGCAACTCTCTTTATTTTCGGTAGTGGCTGACTGAGAAGTTCTGCCCATTCGTTGATCTTATTTTTTATATCAATATCTGCATTTTCTATTCCTTTTTGCAACATCTCATTCGTTTCTTTTGGAGTTGTAAATCTGGTCGGAATAATTTGATTATTTATGATTTTATAGTATATTCCAGGAATTAGTGATTTATCGCACATGTACGTTTCATAATATTTTATGTCCGCTTCCCAAGCAGGTACTCTATCTCGTATGCCTATGATCTCCAATGGATTGTCCGCAATGATCTTTAGCATATTTTCCTCTTTATCATTTAATAAGTCAATTTTTGTCGTTTCTTCAACGGCTAGAACCTTATTTTGATTTTTGATTGATTCTAGTAGTTTTTCATCAATGCCTTTTTTAACTAAACAATATGGCTTGTGTTCTGTGTTGTCATACCATAACTTTATGGTATCTGTTCTCTCATCGTAAAATTTTAGATATGCCTTTTTTTGTATACCATCGTAAGAAGCTGATAATAGAACCATGCTATCCTTATCGATTTGTTCAGTCATCTGTACTTTTATATATCAAAGCAAACATAAAACAATATCAGTAATTAATGGATGTCTATTGTAATGAACAAATCTATCACCGTTTTATTTGCGATAATTGGTATTTACTGGATAGTTTCTAGCTTGATTCAGCAAGGTTCTCCATTATTATTTATTCCAGGAATTCTTTCATTGTTTGTTGCATGTTCTCAACTTCCAATTACTTCTACGAAAATAAACCAATATGCGAAAAAACTATTTCTTCCTGTATTGTTATATGATTTGGTTTTAACTTCTTATCAAGTATATTTCTCTTCTTCTGCTCTATTAAGCCGAATCATTGTTATTGAACTTGGTATATTTATCTTAAATCTTATATTTACTTTATCTCTAATCTATTTACTTTTACAAACATCTCGCAACGCACGTGTAGATATCTCTTAAATATTCTTTTCACCGTGAAACTATCATATGGATATAGAGAATAAGATCGCTTTAGTCAAAAAACCCCCTACTGAAGAATTAATTCAAGAAGACGAACTTAGAACCCTTTTTGAAACTAATCATTCTCCTAAACACTATATTGGAATTGAACTCTCTGGAAAATTACATTTAGGCAGTCTCCTAATATCTGGTTTTAAAATTAATGATTTCATCAATGCTGGCATTCAGTCATCTGTTTATCTCGCAGATTGGCATAGTTTCATTAATAATAAATTTGAAGGTAATTGGGATAAAATTAAACAAGTTACAAATTACTATGAAGAAGCTTTCAAATTTTTCTGTCCTGGCATTGATGTCATAAAAAGTAATTCTCTATATCATAATAATGACGAATATTGGATGAATCTTATCAAATTCTCAAAAAATATGACTTTATCTCGTGCTGTTAGATGTCTGACCATTATGGGAAGAACTGAAAAAGATCAGTTAAGTTTATCACAATATCTTTATCCTTCGATGCAGGCAGTTGACATCAAAGAACTTGATCTAGATCTTGTACATGCTGGAACCGATCAACGTAAAATCCATATGCTTGTTCGTGAGGTATTTCCTAAACTGAAATGGAAAGTTCCTGTAGCAGTACATCAGCATCTTATTCCTGGTCTGGTAAATGCAGAAGGCCCTACTGATACAACCTTCACGAAAATGAGTAAATCCAATCCAAAAAATTCAATATTCATTCATGATTCTGAAGAAGAGATTAAATCTAAAATAAAAATTGCGTGGTGTCCAGAAGGAATTTCTGATAACAATCCAATTCTGGAATATTGCAAATATCTGATATTTCGTGATTCCAATTCTTTTACAATTGAACGACCTAGTAAATTTGGCGGTGATATGCTGTTCTCTACTTATGAAGAATTAGAATCTGAATACAAAAATGGAAAAATCCATCCACTTGATCTAAAATTATCTGTTGGACGAGAACTTAACGACATTATCTCTCCAATTCGTGCACATTTTTCAAATAAATCCGAATTATTCTCATCTATCTGAAGAATTCTATAATAGCAAGTTGTTACATTTAATATTAGGGATTGTTCAATGATTGCGTTAATAAATTCTATGCTGCTCGATTATCCAATATTATCTAATACTCTTCCATTATTATTTCTGATCATTGCATCATATGCATCATTCAAAATCACTCGTAAATTTCTTATTCGTTTAATTACATCTCAAATTAAGAAATCAAAAACTAAACTGGATGATATATTAATTAAGAATCATCTATTTTTGAGAATTTCTTATTTAGTTCCACTTCTTATAATTGATAATTTTTCTTATATACTTACTTCCAATTTGCCCGTTACAATATCAACCATTGACACTGCTGTTAATATATTGACCATTTTGATATTCAATCGTATAATTGATTCAATCTTGTCTTCCTTTGCTGACGCTTATTCTGGCAGATATAACCAAATACCTTTGAAAAGTTATATGCAAATATTTAAAATTTTTGTTATAATATTGACTGGATTAATAATTCTATCAATATTATCTGGCATCTCTCCTTGGGGGCTTGTTGGCAGTGTCGGTGCACTTGGCGCTGTATTATTACTAATTTTCCGTGATACAATATTATCTTTAATTGCAAATCTACAAATAACATCTAATAAACTTGTTCAACTTCACGATTGGATTGAAGCGCCTGCTTTTGGAGCAGACGGCGATGTTATAGAAATAGCTTTACACACAATTAAAGTTCAAAATTGGGATAAAACAATCACTGTCATTCCTACTCATAAGCTAATTGACTCTTCTTTTAAAAATTGGCGTGGAATGGAACAAAGTGGCGGACGTCGAATAAAAAGATCCATCAACATAGATATTACATCTATAAAACTCTGCGACGATAAACTGATATCTAATCTAAATAAAATTGATTTGTTATCCTCATATCTTAAAGATAAAAAGACCTCGTTATCCAAATTTAATAAGAATATGCAGAAAGGCGATGATTTTCATTATTTAAATTCAAGAAATCTAACAAATATTGGTACTTTTCGCGCATATATAGTTGCATATCTTCGAAATCATGAAAATATCAACGAAAATATGACATTTCTAATTAGACAATTGCCGGCTTCTGAGAATGGCCTTCCAATTGAAATCTATGTTTTTAGCAATGACAATAAATGGGCCAATTACGAAAATATTCAGTCCGATATATTCGATCATCTTATTGCATCTACAAAATATTTCGACCTTCGAATCTTCCAAAATCCGTCGGGCCATGATTTTAAATCAATAGTAAAAGGCTAAGAGATTATTTATGCCAAAAAAAATTTTTGTTAATGAACCTATGTTTGATGAAAGTGAAATAAAAGTCGCTCAAACTATTCTTGACAGTGGTTTACTTAGTAGTTCAAATATCCACGGTGGTAAATACGTAAAAGATTTCGAGAATGATGTCGCTCAATTTCTTAATGTTAAATACGCCGTTGCAATTAATTCTGGAACTTCTGCATTATATGCATCCCTTCTATCATTGAATATAAAATCTGGAGATGAAGTCATTGTTCCATCATTTAGTTTTACTGCTACTGCTAGTGCTGTTGTAGCTACCGGCGCAACACCTGTATTTGTTGATATTTCATCATCGAATTATAATGTTGATCTATCCTCGATTAAATCAAATATCACTAAAAAAACTAAGGCGATAATCCCTGTTCATTTATACGGACATCCTGTTGACGTAGATCTTATCACTGAAATTACTTCTCCTAATCACATTGCAATAGTCGAGGATGGCGCACAGTCTCTTGGTTCATCTATTAACGGAAAGAAATGCGGAACTTTGGGAAATCTAGGCTGCACTAGTCTATACCCTACTAAAGTTATCACTTCTGGAGAAGGCGGAGTGATTACTACTAACGATGAAACATTATATGAAGAATTACTTCGAATTCGAAATCACGGTCTTGATGAGTCTGGTCAAACTACTAGATTTGGACTAAATCTAAGAATGCCTGAGATTGAATCTGCTATTGCATCTATTCAATTGAGTAAACTTAATGATTTCATTCGAATTAGGCGAAGAAATTCTAATATACTTTCTGATATGATTAGTAATTCTAATCTTAATCTTCCCGTAGAACCTGAGAATACTTTTCTTAATCGTTATTTATACACTATTTCTCTTGATAAATCCCGTTCTGAAATTATGAACTATATGGAAAAACAGGGCATCAATACTGCAGTTTACTATCGCATGCCCATTCATAAAATGCCTTATTATCATGGCATGAATAATAGTTATAATTTACCCAATACAGATCTGGCTTCTTCTAAAGTTCTTTCTATTCCTATTCATTCTGGATTGTCTGAAGACGATGTCCAAAATATAGGAAACAAACTTAATCATGCTCTAAAAACTATTTATTGATTATTATGAATGTTTCAATCATAATCCCAACCTATAATGAAAAAGAAAACATTGTAATCCTAACTAATAAATTAACTGAAATATTCAAGAATTCTGTACATGATTTAAAAATTATTGTTGTCGATGATAATAGTCCTGATGGAACCTCCTCGGTAGTAAAAAAACTTGATTCATTCGAACAAACTATATTTCTAATTACACGACCGGAAAAACTTGGATTGGGTTCCGCTTACCAAGCAGGTTATGATTGGTGCAAAAATAATAATTCTGAATGTATTATTCAGATGGATTCTGATCTATCACATCCTCCTGAAATAACTATAAATCTTGTGGATTCTATTGCTGAAGGCTATGACGTGACTATCGCATCTCGCTATGTCGATAAAGGAGGAGTTAGTTCTTGGCCAATTCATCGTAAAATTATTAGTTTTATTGCAAATATGTTGGTTCGTGTATTTCTGGGCTCAAAGTTACACGATAACACTACTGGATACCGTGCATTCAATTCTAATACTATTGAACTCTTGATAAAATACGACGTAAAGTCTAATGGATTCTCCTATCTTATTGAATCAATATATTTATTCCATAAGAAAAAACTAAAAATCAAGGAAATTCCTTTCATATTCCAAGAGCGCAGTATGGGAAAAACTAAACTCTCATCATTTGAAATTCTTCGTTTTCTTTTATCAATATTTCATCTTCTGATTTATGGAATAAAAGAAAAACCTAATTAGCAAAAAAGTAAATATACTAGCATCTACAAATAACATTGAATAAATTGGAATCAGATAGTGAGAGTTTCGGTGGGGTAGTTTATGAATGTGTTCGCTGTGCTACGCCTGTTACAAATGAAGATTTAGCCTCTTTACCTGAAATAAAGTGTATATGTGGATATCGAATATTGAAAAAAAGACGTCCATCCATAGTAAAACAAGTTAAATCAATTTAATTCGTCATTCTACTAATATTTGATAAATTTTCTGTATCTTTTTAAACTTTAGTTATGATTATTCCAGCTATGAAGAGCTCTACTCCTGTCTATATCTCTGGCTATGGAGGATACGTGCCAAAATTACGACTTCCTACATCTGACATTGCCAAATTATGGAAAGGAAGCGGCTCTGGACCTAATGAAGCAAAAAGTGTTGCAAATATTGACGAAGATACAACAACTATGGCAGTAGAATCTGCAAGGAGCGCTTTATCAATGTCTGGCTTATGTGATATTGGCGCAATATTTGTAGGTACTGAATCAAAACCTTATGCCGTTAAACCCACTAGTACTATTGTAGCTCAAGCATTAGGAGTTCATAAAACCCTTGCAGCTGATTTTGAATTTGCTTGTAAAGCTGGAACTGAAGCAATGCAAGTAATAACTGGTTTGGTAGGTTCTGGCATGATTTCTGGCGGTATTGCACTAGGAGTTGATACTGCGCAAGGAAGACCTGGAGACAACCTTGAATATACCGCAAGTAGTGCCGCTGCAGCTTTTGTATTAACTAATAATAATAAACGCAGCATTGCTAAAATCGAAGCAAGTACTTCATATGTAACTGATACTAGTGACTTTTGGAGAAGACAAACGGAGTCATTTCCTAGACATCTTTCAAGATTTACTGGAGAACCTGCATATTTCCATCATGTTGAATCATCGGTTAAACAATTATTATCTGAAATTAATTTAAAACCATCAGATTTTAAATATGCTGTATTTCATCAACCCAATCCAAAGTTTCCTATTCAGGTTGCTAAACGTCTTGGTTTCACTCCTGAACAAATTCAACCAGGTCTTTTGAATCCTATTATCGGCAATCCATATTCTGCTAGTTCTCCTTTGGGGCTAGTTTCAACACTTGATATAGCAAAACCTGGCGACAGAATCCTACTTGCTTCATTTGGTTCAGGTGCAGGAAGTGATTCATTTTCTCTGCTAGTTGAAGATGGAATATTGGATAAGGGACCTAATTATACTCCATTGGCCGATATAATAAATGATAATAAAGAAATTGATTATGCAACTTATACTAAACTTAGGGGAATTCTAAAATAATCAAATATAGGTGAAATGTTGTGCAAACTAAGATATCTGGAACCGGACTTACAAAAATTACTGATCATTGGTCAAAGTCAATAGTAGACTTGGCGATTGATTCTGCAAGACAGGCAATATCTGAATCAAATACTACGCCCGATATGATTATCTTTGCAAACACTCTGTCATCATATTCTTCAAGTCAAGAGAACCTCTCTACAATTATTTCTGAAGAATTAGGCTTGTCAGATATTACTGCCTTTAAGATTGAATCATCATCTTGTTCGGGTGCGATGGCTGTTAATATAGGTCATAAATTATTGAATTCAGATGACCTCGAATCTGTTTTAATAATTGGGGCTGAAAAAATGACTGATCTTTCTCCGGCAGAAACAATCAAAGCTACTGCTCTAGGCGAAAGTTATGAATATACCCAATTTTTTGGCATAACTATGAATTCACTCTATGCACTATTCTCTAGATTGTATATGGAAAAGTATAACGTCACTTCTGAAGAATTATCACAGTTTTCAGTTTTATCTCATAGACATTCAGTCACTTGTAAACATGCACAGTTTAATCGTGAATTTTCATTAGACTCAATTAATAAATCTGCCACCATATCTTCTCCTTTACGCATGCTTAATTGCTCTCCAATCGGCGATGGTTCTGCATCTTTAGTATTATCAAAAACCAATGATTCTAATTTCAACGATGTTAATATATTGTCATCTACTTCATCTAATTCTTCAACTAGTTTCTTTTCAAGAGATGATCTTTTGAAATTTTATTCTACGACTAGTTGTTTGAATAAATCACTTGCTGAATCAAAAATTAAATTGGAAGACATTGATTTATTGGAAATTCACGACGTTGTTCCCGCGATTACTGCAAATATTTTAGAAACAATGGGATTCTCCAAACCTGGTAATGCATCATCTGATGTTCTATCTGGCGGATATGATTTAAATTCAAAAGTCACTTTATCTTCTTCCGGCGGATTGAAAGCACGCGGAAACCCCCTTTCTGCTACTGGCATATATCAGATAATTGAAGTTACAAGACAATTACAAAATCGTTCTCATACAGACCTTGAAAATAAAAATATTGGCTTATGCCATAATATGTCTGGCATTGATTCAAATACTGTTGTTCATATCTTAGGAGTTGCTAATTGATTTGTCCGTTTCATACTGGAGATTAAGGGATATATATTATAGAATTATTGGTTCTATTTGCGACTCTTGCAACTATGAATCTTTTCCTAAATTCAATACTTGCCTGAAATGTAAATCTAATGATATTTCAGATAAAGAGATGCCAAATACTGGAAAAATAATTTCTTACACTATTTCTTACGAATCCATGCCTGGATTTGAACATGAATTACCTATGTCTATTGGTTTAATTAAACTCGATAATGGTGTTAATATTGTTTCACAACTTGTAGATTCTGAAGTTGAAGATATTAAAATTAATGCAAACGTTAAATCTGTTTTCAGAAAAATTCATGCAGATGGGAATTCTGGCCAAATCTATTATGGATATAAATTCAAAGTAATTAATGCGTAGAAATAGGGCAAAGAACCATAGGATGAAGGGGATTTATCCCATTGATGCCCTATCTCAACTCGACACTTTACTAATGTAATTATTTCATTACATAACATAATGACAAAAATATTTGACTAATTTATTTATTTTTTTTCTCAATTTACTCATAAATCATAAAAAATTTATTAAAAATACCAATATTATTATGTTTATTATCAGAATTCCAACCATCTTGATTTCTTTTTTATCAATATATTCTCCAATAATGTTAATTGTCGCATATAACAGCATTCCAAATGACAATGGAACCAAAACGGTTGATTTAGTAAATACAGAATATATCAGTATTGTAGCTGTTGTTATCTCCGCAATTATGTGAGTTTTTATGTAGGTATTGTTCAATTTTGACCTTCTCAAATAATTTATCCAATATGCTATGATGGATATTCCTGCTATTATTGCATAATACATTATATAGTCAGACATAATATTTCTTGTTAGATAATTTAATTATCTCGCTCCAATATTCTTTTGTTACAGGCATTACTGATAATCTGGGTATACGTACTAAATCAAAATCATTAAAAAATATATTTGATTTAATTTCTCTTAGTGTTACAGACCTAGTTAATTTTTTCACGGGCTTTATATTAAATACTGCAAACTTTTTATCATCTTTGTTTGGATCACTATATGAACCTCTAATTACTTTTGCAATTCCTACGATTGATTTTTCTTTTCCTGTATGATAATATAGTAAGTCATCTCCTTTCAAAATTTTTCTAATATGTTTCAAAGCTAAATTATTTCCCACTCCATCCCATACTGTTTTTTTATCATTTACTAAATCATTATATGAATATTTTGTAGGTTCTTCTTTTATCAACCAATAATTGTTTTTCATAAATTATATTAAATTTAAATGTATTAATTCTCTTTCTATCTATAATATTGATGATATTTTTATTATTAATTATTTATAATATGTTGTTATTTACTCTTAATTTTCTATGAATAACGGTAGTTATAATGAACTAAATTCTAGTTTAAGACCATATTTTTATATTAAAAACAAAAACACCTGTTATGAACCATAAGTATTGGGGAGTAATTTTAGCAGTGCTTTTATCAAGCATCATGCTAGTTTCCTCTATTTCAACTGTTTCAACTCCAGCAATTCAAAACGCTGAGGCGCAACAGCTAAGTAGATGGGAGCGAAATTGGGAGTACCATAACGCAAATCCTTGGGGCACCAACTATAATCCACAAACCCAACTTAACTCAGGTAATGTAGAACATTTAGAAGTTAAGTGGATGTATCCAATACCATCGTCAGTTGACGTTGGTCAAAATGAGATACCTGGATTTGGTAGTGTCGAAGGTAGTATGGCTGTTCCTTTAGTAATTGACGGAAACGTCTATCTTATCTTAAATCGAAAAACCGTACTTGCAATGGATGCAAGTGATGGTTCTAGTATTTGGGATGCTGCTTATGTAACAGAAGCAGATAATGCAAGAAACGCTGCACCAGAAGGTGGTAGATTACCTATCACTGCTGAGTTTGCACACACACATGCAATGCACTACATTGCAGAAAAAGGCGGTGGAACATTATGGTTCACTGACTTTGGTTGTAAAATGACCGGTGTAAATGCAGATGACGGATCGCATTATAAATCATTTGAAGATCTATGTTTAGAGATTCCTCTTAACAGTCCTCTAGGAAAAGGTATCCCTGGAAACAGCGGTTACTTTGGAAGTCTTCAACCACATCCACCACAATTCTTAAACTCTGAGAATTTAGTGTATTATTCACAAGGCGGTGCTGGTGAAGGAACCTGGGGAGGTCGTAACTACATCGCTGCACATGATGCAGACACTGGTGATGTCGTTTGGAGAACATACTTAATGCCTCCTTGTGGCGATCCTGACAGTCTCGCAAAAACTGAAGTAGCATGTGAACCATTGTTCGAAAAAGAAAACTCTGAATGGGGTGACTGGTTAGTCGACAATTGTGATAAATGGTGGATTCAAGCAAAGACACCACATACCACAAACGAAGCTCCAGTAGTGCCTGACGTTCCTGCAATCAAATCTTGTGAAATGAATCAAGATATCCTTAGAAATGACTGGGGAAAGATGGTAGCAAACTCTGGCGTAAGCAACATTTGGGGACAGATGGTTGTTGATCAAGAAGATGAAAAACTTGTAGTCGGTACAGCTCAACCAGGCCCTGATTGGAATGCAACATTCAGACCAGGTCCAAACCTCTTTGCCTCATCAATTCTTAAAATTGACGCGGTTACAGGTGAAATTGACTGGGCATACCAGACAACAACAAGAGACCCATGGGATTATGACTGTTCATGGAACACAATTCTAGCTGAAGATGTCGTAGTTAAGGGAGAACTCCGCGATAAAGTAGTAATCAAAGGATGTAAGAACGGACGAGTTCACATTCTGGATTATGCTGACGGTGCACCACTTCACATATTTGAATCAGTAAATACACGAAGAACACCATTCGCTGAATTATTAGACCCACTTAACGACGTTGAAATGGTACGACCAACAGCTAACACTTGTGATTCTGCACAGACTAAATATGCAAATCATGAGGAATGTGGTAATAGACCATACTGGCTTAACTGCCCTGCAGTAGGTTGTTTAGAGTCTGACATCACATACAACCATGATCTAAATATGGTCTTCTTCAGTACATTCAATGAGCCAAGATGGACTCAGGCTGGTAATGCAGTAGGACCATGCTCAGTATGTGGCATGGCAGCAAACGTTCCACAACCTGAATCATATGATGTGCAGATTAATGCAACAGTTAATGCATTTGATGTAGACACTGGTGTAAATGTTTGGAATTACTTCATTGACAACAGAGGATTCCGTGGTGGTACAATTACAACCGCCGATTTGGTATTCTTCTCTGGCATTGACGGAGTATCCCGTGCACTTCATGCTGAAACAGGCGAAGTCTTACATGAATTCAATATAGGACAAGGTTCTGTAGTTCAACCAAGTATTGGTGCTGATAAGGACGGAAATATTAAAATGTTCCGAACTGTCGGTGGCGCTAATTGGTTTGGCTTTGGAAACTTGGGAGTAGAATCAGTAACACCTGGTGCAATATTTGCATTCGGTCTACCTGACGTCATTCCAGAACCTCTACAAGCTGAGGTCATTGAAGTCGAAAGAATCGTTGAAGTCGAAGTTATCAAAGAAGTCGAAGTAATCCAGGAAGTCGAAGTCGAAGTAGAAACAATTAGTCCAATTTCATATGTTGCAATTGGATTAGGCGTAGTACTCGTCGTCGTTGCTGGCGTACTTTACTCACGAACTAGAAGCGCATAATATTCTAAGTTGCCCTTCGGGGCAACTTACAATTTTTTTTTAAATATAAAACGTTAATTATTGTTAATCATTATCATATTGATAATGAATTACGATGATATTCAGAAGTTATTTCTTGAAAAAGGATTTTTCTTTCCTAGCTCTGAGATTTATTCTGATGCTCCTGCTGGATTTTGGGATTACGGTCCTTTGGGCGTAAATTTCAGGAACAAATTCATTGAATCATGGAGAAAGAATATCGTTCGAAGGGACAGTATGATTGAAATCGATGGCAGTCAAATACTTTCGAAAAATGTATTTGTAGCTTCTGGACATCTTGATAATTTTTCTGACCCTATAGTTCATTGCAGTGAATGCAATTCTGTATATCGCGCGGATAGGATGATTGCTGATATATCTGGAGATATGATGTCTGAAAAATTATCTAATGCTGAATATGATGAAAAAATTAAATCTCTTGACATTAAATGCTTAAAATGCAAAAATCCTTTGTCTTCCGTTTCTAGGTTTAATATGATGTATGATGTTGGTATAGGTCCTAAAGGGGATGTTTCTTATTTACGACCTGAAACATGTCAAAATATATTTGTTGATTTTCTTCGTCTTTCAAAAACAATGAGAATAAAATTACCTATCGGCATAGCTCAATTTGGTAAAAGCTTCCGTAATGAGATATCACCTCGTCAGAGCCTACTCAGATTAAGAGAATTCTATCAAGCTGAGATTGAAGTATTCTTTAATCCAAATAATGTAGATATTTTGGATGAATTCTCCACAGTTTCCGATTGTATATTGAATATTCATAATTCCGACGATAAAATTATCACTGCTACTTGTAATGAATTAGTAAATCGTGGAGTTCTTCCAAATAAATTTATTGCATATTATCTTGGTTTAGTCCAGCAATTCTATATTCGTAATGGCCTTTCTCTAGAAAAAACTCGTTTCCGTATTCTTCCAGACGACGATCGCGCATTTTATGCCACTCATTCTTTTGATTTTGAAGTTCTTACTTCAGTTGGATGGCTGGAATTAGTCGCATGTAACAATCGTACAGATTACGATCTAAGTAGACATCAAAAGATTAGTGGCAAAAACCTTCAGATTCTTGATAATGATGAAAAAGTTCTTCCACATGTGTTTGAGATATCGATGGGTGTAGATCGCAGTCTATATTCTATAGTAGAAGAATCATACCACAAAGACGGAGATAGATTACTTCTTTCTCTTAAACCTGAATTATCTCCTTTCGACGTTGCTATATTTCCACTTTCTAATAAAAATGACCTTCCTTCTTTCTCAAAACAAATATTCAATGATCTTAAGTTAGATTTTCAATCATTTTATGATTCATCTGGCTCAATTGGAAGAAGGTATAGAAGACAGGATGAAATCGGCACTCCTATATGCATCACAATCGACTTTGATTCTATTGAAAATAACGATGTTACTATTCGTTATCGTGATTCTATGGATCAAATTCGAGTTCCTGTATCTGAGATTAAAAATAAATTACGAGAATATTATAATAATTAATATTGATAATCCAGAACCTATCGTGGTAGATAATAAATTAACTATGTTATTATCTACAAATCCAAATCCGCTGATTAATCTACTATTCTTTTCGTGATGGATCTGTAATTCTGTGAATTTCTTACATTCATCACAATAATACCTAGCTTGTACTGTTGCTCCTATAATGCTATCAATAATTATTCCAAATAATGATCCAATCATAATCGCCATTATTGAATAATTATTAAATGAAAATCCAATTATCCACGAAGAAATAGTAATAATAATTATTCCTATTATTGATGCAACTGACCCTAATAGTGTTATTCCTCCAGATTTTCCTGTTTCTACTTCTTTAAAATTTGTAATTAATCTGGGCTTATTTGAACTTAATAACCCTATTTCAGTTGCTAATGTGTCCCCTGTTGCAATAGCTATTGATGCAATAAACGCTGCTAAAAATGATTCAATGTTTGTAAAAAAATATAATGTTCCAAAAAGTGAAAAAGCAAATCCATTCGCAATTACATTCTCCAAACTTCTAATTCCTCCTTTTTCTTGTGCAATTCCTTTCTTCCGTTTCTGTTTAAATTTGAATTTTGTACAAATGAATCCTATGATAAAAAATTCTATTACTAAAATAAATCCTTCAATTCCTGTAACCAGATATATTAGATTTCCCATAAATATTGAACTTACAGTTCCCTTAAAATCCAATATTTTTAATTTTAGTACAATTATTGACGTTAGTATGATTATTGTTGTGAATATTAGATATTGTATATCTAGCAACATTGTAATTTTCAATTGATGCCTTTATATATAAAATTCTATAATTTCATTAATTTCTCTTTAATCTTATTCTCATTATCTCTTGTTAATCCTAATATGATCTTATCTTTATCTGCTAAATCTACTGCTATTTTGTCAATTTCATTTGGCCCGTGTAATATTACCATTCGGGGTTTTAGTTGCGAAACTCTAATTGCTACTAGAGGCGAACGTCCTATTCCTACTTTAGTAAATATTAATACTCTTTCTGTTGTTGCGCCAAATATCTTGTAAAAGTCTATTCCCGATAACATGTATATTGTATTGATGCTATCTACTACTGTATATCCATAAATTTTCGTATCTAATCTATTATCGCCATTTAATATGTCAATATTGATTATCTTCTTTAATTTTTCTGCACTAATTGGTTTCTTGAATTCTCCAATTCCTAATATTGCAGCATGATCCTCTTTCAATAATCTATTTAACGTCTTATTATTTGATTTATCAACAATTACCATTGCTTCTATATACCGCTTAATGAAAATAATTCCTGGCGAATATCTTCTGCCACTTTCATAATCACTTAACACAGACGGAGAAATTTTCATTTTTCCTGCCAAGACTATCTGTTTAATCTTTAATCGTTTTCTCCAGATCTTTAACATTTCACCTGGATTATTACTAATAACTACGTTTCCCGCAATCTTTGCTACAATTTCTAAATCTGCATTTTCCAATATAATACGTTAATCAGCGAAGTTTATAATATATGTTATTCTAATATTTCATCATTCTCTTCGAGCCAAATTGCCCATGCATTTAGTTTTCTAAGTTGTGTTTCTCTTGTTTTGTTTTCTTTAATAACTTCGAAATATGTTTTTCCTAATTCATTTAATTTTATTTCAATTAATTTATTTAATACTTTCATAAAACCTTCTTTTTCATTATTCTGTTTATCTGGAGTCTCTATATTATCCAATAATTCTATTATGCTTGTTTGATTTTTCTCCCGTGTAATATAACTCATGCCCATCTTGCCCAACATGGAATGAGAAAGATTCAAATATAAATGTTGTGCAAGATGCACAATAAGGATAAAAATGTCTGATAAAGAAAAAATTACAGTAAAATTGAAGCATGGTGATTGGGACGTAGAAATATCTTGTCCTGAAGACAAAGTTAAACAAACTGTTGAAAATGTAATTAGCGGTATTGATACAAAAATATCTGTTCCATCTATGTCAGATGATGCTAAACCTACTATTTCTAGCAGGGTATCTAAATCCACTGAACATGTTATATGCAGAGATTTAATTGAGACTTTATGGCAGGAAAATTGGTTTACTGAAGAAAGAAACCTATCTGAAGTAGATGAAGAATTATCACGACGAGGTTACCATTATGATAAAACAAGTATTTCACACTCGTTAAAAGATCTTGTTAGAGAAAATATATTAACTCGTAATGGTTCTATGAGGAATTATCGATATGTCCAGAAAAGACCTCCTTTACAATAGGTTAATATAGAATTTTTTAGGAAATTATTTGATGACCACTTCTATTACAAAAATTAAATTAAAAATTTCTAACGCCGAAGTTGATATTGAATGCGATATTCACGATCTTGACGAAATAATATCCCAAATTCCAAAAATAATTGAATCCCTGAGTGACGTATCTGCCTTGAATTCTATCGATAAGAAATTTTCTATAAATGATAATACTGCGGAAAACACTTCTAATATTCCGCCTGATATTATGATAAATAAATCTGATTCATTGACTGATATATTGATAAAATTATTTACTAGTAATTGGTCTAATTCCCCAAAGAAGCTTAATGAAATAAGAGAAATTCTACAATTATATGGATTAATGTATCCTAAACAAACTGTTGCAGTTACACTCTTGAGAATGGCAAAATCAGGGCGCCTTCGAAGATTCAAAAGTAATACTGGAGAATATGTTTATACTGCATCTACTTCTCTTATATCGTCTACTGAAAAACTTTCAAATTCCACTTTGTAGCTATTTTGATGTGATTTGCTAATGGCCAAAATAGTAGAAGTAAAGAAAAAAATAGACTCATTGTATACGACTGAACTATCCGTAACAATAACTTACGAAGAAACAAAAATAGATTTTAAGGGAAATCCCGAGGATGTATTACATTCAATTAATGAATTCCTTCTCAAATCCATTCCATCTCTTGAATTAGCTCAGAAAATTACAATTAATTATTCATTGGACGATATCTTATCGAAATTTCATAACTTGATAAAACTTACATCTGAAGGACCAAGAATCTGGACTAATTCAAAAAAAACGAGCGATCGTGAAAGAATCTGCCTTCAGTTACTTGCTAATTATGTTGGATTTCTTGCAGGAAAAAATAATTCATTTACACCAATATCTGATATATGCTACCTGACCGACCTTAATCCAAAATCTGTCAGTTCTCGACTTAGCGAATTGCAAAAATTATGCTACGTAGATAAAAAAAATATCGACAGAAAAATTATGTTTAAGATAACTACACAAGGAATAAATTGGTTGGAAAACACTATAATCGATAGGAGATAATTTATTTGAAAAAATTTACATTCATTGTGGGGCTTTTCTTTTTGGTATTCGGTTTTATGGCATTTCAAAATGCAATTGATAATATAATTGCTCTAGAAAACTACGCAAGAGACGCTCACGCTGGTTTACTTCCTGAAGGCGGAATTGTTCTTGACGAACGAGAAACTATTGATGAATTAAGGAGAGGAGAGGCCATATTGCAAGTCACTCGTGCATTGCTTGTATTCGGATTTGTAACTTTTATCTATTCAATAGTTGACGAAATGAAGAAAATTAAAACTAGATTATTTAATTAATCTACGTTTGTCACAACAATCTTTCTTTCCTGAATTATCGCATTGATTATTGATCTTCCTATGTCTGAATCCTTTGCAACTCTTATTTTGTTCTTTTTTCCTACTGTAGCGGATAAAATATACTCATTATCGACGTATAGATTTAATGTTTTTCCATCTAGTTTTCTTTTAAACAAAATATCTAATGAATTTCCGGTTTCATGAATTACATGGTCGATATTTTTACCTAATGCATTATTGTTGGGTTCAACATCAATCTTTATTCCTAGTTTCTTTTCCATATTCATAATATTCTGTCCATTCCTCCCGATTATCTCTGGAATATTCCTTTTATCAGTTGTAATTAATGCCCGTCTAGACGAAACCATCTCAATGTTCATTTCATTCATATATTTGCCATAATTGTCTTGAAGTTTTTTCATAGATTCATCTTTTGTCATACGTTCTTTTTTTTCAATTTCTATTACTGGAATTATTACTTTTTCTTCTCCATATGTGTATATCTCATATTCTAGAGTCGAATCAATGAAATCTCTTATTTCGATAACTGGCCTTGTAAGATCCGCTTCTTGCATTCCTGTCGGTACTTTCATGACTAATTCCAACTGATATGTTTTAGATATCTCTCCGTCTTTAAGAAAAATTACTGTATCTACAATATTACTGATCATGCCCATTTCAATCCTTTCAACAAATCTTTGAATGGCATTTACGGGGTTGCTCGCATGTACTACTCCAATCATACCCACTCCCGATAAACGTAAATCTGCAAAAATCATAAAATCTCTCGTTTTTCTTACTTCATCAAATACTGTATAGTCTGGTCTTACCAACAATAATATTTCTGCCGTTTTCTCAAAATCACCATCTAATTTCCCATATTGTGTAATTTCAGGACTCACTTGCAGATCCTTTGGCGATTCAATTGTTTTAACGATTTTATCCTTTGAAGAATAAAATTCTGCCAAACTAGAAGCAAATGTACTTTTACCAGAACCTGGACTGCCCGCCACTAATATTCCTTCTGCCGATATTTCGATTCTTTCCATTAGTTTTTTAGGAATACTATAATCAGTAATCTGTAACTTTTTAATTGGTTTAATTATTGTTACTTCCGGTTTATCTGAAAACGGAGGATTTGTAATTGTTATTCTGAATTTATCAAGCTGAAGTACCTTTGCCCCGTCACGAATTATTTGTTTGTCTCTTTTTTGACTTACTCGTGCAAATTCTTCTATATCTTTAATTATTTTGTTTATCTCATCCTCATCAATAGATTCTCCTATTGAAATTAATTCAATTTCTCCGGGCAATCCTTTTTTTATCCTTATTGGTATTCCTTGTTTAATATGCACACTTGAAATTAATTCATCTTTAAAGAATCTGTCAAGGTTACTGCCCTCTTCATTAATTACCTTTGGGATATAATTCACTTTTGCACCCATTGCCTCCGCTACTATTGCTTGAACATAATCCCCAGTAAACAATATGGCATCATTTTTTATAGCTTCATCTCTAATGATTGCATCAATTCTCCCACTTCTGGATAATTTAATATCTTCTAGCGACGGTCTTGTTCCTAGATACCTGAATTTAATCTTCTTCTTAGTTGAGATTTCCTTGATTTTCTTTAATTCTTCTAATCCTAAAAATCCTATTTCTTTATGCTTTGAGGCTTGTGCCTGTAATTCATCTAAAACTGCTATTGGAATTATAATTTCGGAATTTTTAATTTCTCCTTTTCCTATTTTTTCTGATAATATCTGGTTAACTATTATACTTGTATCTGGAACTATTCTTACTTTATTAAACTTCTCTTTACTTATTTTTCCCATCTTAATAAAACTAATATTGCTGCCGATTATTATAATCTACTATTGACTGCCAATTCATTATCAAAATATGAAGATTTACTTTATTCAATTATTAATGAAGCACAGAAATATAACGTAGAATATGCTGAAGCTAGATTTCATTCTACACAACACCTGGCCGCAATATTACAAAATGGCGAATCTAAACCTACAATTTCTTATGAAAAACAAGGCATAGGAATTCGTATGATTTATGATGGCGTGATGGTTTTTGCATCTACTAATATGTTTGATGGCTCTCTTGATACTCTAATTGAAAAATCAATTTTAAGAGCAAAATCATCTAAAAAAATACTAAAGTCTCCTATTGAATTCTCAAGTGAAAAATCAGTAAATAAAGAATGGGCTGCCTCAGAAAAAGAAAATTTAAAAAATGTTCATGTTGCAGAAATGATATCAATTCTGAAAGACGTTGATGGATATATTACATCATTTAATTCTGATATTTCTCTTCCTAATAGAACTCTAGGTCTTGATAATTCGATTGAAGAAAAATTTTATGTGAATACTGAAGGCACGCATATATTAAGCCGTGTTCCTCGTGTTTCATTCCATAGTATTATTACTGCTAATTATAATGGACAATTGTCCGCATTCAGTATTCCTGCTGGCTATGCAGGACTTGGACGTTCTGGCGGCTGGGAGAAAATAAAATCCTTTGATCTTAGTTCATATGTTCCAGAACAATTGGCTATTGCATCTAATTCCATTAAATCTAAATCTGAAATATTTGATGAAGATATTGATATAATCGTCGGTCCAGATATTGCTGGTCTAGTTGCACACGAATCATGCGGACATCCATTTGAAGCTGATCGTATTCTTGGTAGGGAAGCTGCTCAAGCCGGAGAATCTTATCTTGGTTTTGATTGCTATGGAACTAAAATTGGCAGCGAAGAAGTATTTGTTAGCGACGATCCTACTATCCCTGAATCTATGGGTTTCTATTTATTTGACGACGAGGGCGTTGAATCACGAAAACATGAATTAATTAAAGGTGGAGTCATCACTGATTTATTACATAATCGTGAAACATCATTTAAAATGAATATTCGAAGTAATGCTGCATCTCGCAGTGTTGAATTTGATAAAGAACCTATAATCAGAATGTCTAATACATTTATTGAACCCGGAGATTATGATACCGCCGAATTACTCTCGGACATAAAAAAAGGAGTCTATATAAAAAATTTTATGGAATGGAACATAGACGATAGGAGAGAAAATCAAAGATATGTTGGTTTTGAAGCATATTTAATTAAAAATGGCGAATTAGACATAAATGTTAAATCCCCTGTTTTAGAACTCACGTCCAAGAAATTCTGGTCTTCGGTCGACGCACGTTCCAAAAATCTTGATTTCAAAGCCGCAAACTGTGGAAAAGGCGAACCGATGCAAGGAGCTCCTGTATGGACTGGAGCGCCTGATGTTCGATTAAGAAATATTAGAATAGGCAATAGATCATGAATCTAAATAATATATTATCTATAGTTGAAAATAAAATTTCTTCTCTTAACTGTGATGATTATTCATTTCTTCTATCTAAAGAACATGAAGATCTTATAAGATTTAGTAATAACTCAATCGATGTCTTTGACAGTACCGAAAATATTGCAATTGAGATCTATTTAGGAAAAGATAAAAAACGTGCTAGTGGGATGATTTATAATCTCGACGAAACTAGCATTCTTAATTATTTGGATTCCTTGTTTCAATATTGTAATGATTCTTCTATGAATAATGATTATACTCCTCTTCCATCTGGACCTTTTACTTATGAAACAAATAAACATGTAGAGATTGATCAAATACATAATTATGAATCTATTATCGATCATGTTGAGAATTCTATCAATTCTGCTTTACAATACGGCGCATCACGAGTATGTGGATCATTTACAAGTCGTATGTCAGAAATAATGTTAATTACATCTACCGGTGTTGAATCTAACGACGAATCTATTACTAATTTATTAAATATTCGTGCATTTACTGAATCTAAATCTAGCGGACATGGTTTGTCATGTTCATCTTTAATTGACGATATAGATTCTGAAAAAGCTGGAATCGACGCAGGAGATTATGCAAAATCATCAATAAATCCAAAACAATGCGATCCTGGAAAATATGATATTTTATTTACACCTACTGTTGCAGCAGATATATTCCAATTTGTCGGTCATGCAGCTTCGGCCGATTCTGTTGATTCTGGCGATTCATTTTTTGCCAATAAAATAAATCTTAAGGTCTCATCCGACGATTTATCTTTGTCTGATGTAGGCAATCCAAAAAATGGCATTTATCAACGTATTTTTGACGATGAAGGAATGCCTACACAATCTACCAAGATAATCGATAATGGTATTTTGGCAAACTATCTTCATAATATTACTACTTCTAATAAATACGGAGTGAAATCTACAGGCAATGCAGGAATAATGGCTCCTTTTTGTTGGAATATTGATGTGTCTTCTGGAACCACTACTTTCGAAGAACAACTATCTTCTATCAACAATGGATTATTAATCACAAATAATTGGTATACTAGATTTCAAAACCCTGCCGCCGGTTCATATTCTACTGTTCCCAGAGATGCATGTTTTATTATAGAAAACGGTAAAATTTCTTCTCCTATTCATGGTATCCGTATTAGCGATGATATTCCAAGACAATTACTTAATATTGATTCATTATCTCAAACTCGTAAATGGATCAATTGGTGGGAAGTTGAAACCCCTGTTTTATCCCCTTCTATTGTCATAAAAGACGTACCTGTTACTCGATCTACTTAATTAACATCAAATTTTATGTAAATATGATGAATAACTGCTCATTATGCGGAGATACATTTGTTCCAACAACTGAGGCACATATGATTGAAAATTTATGTTATCCTTGTTTATTCGATCCAAATAGAATTGAAGAACTAGATTGCGATATGTGAAAATCCGCACAAAATATATATGCTATGTTTAACATCCATCAGGTTATATGGCACATCAAGCAAATGTAGGCGTTGCTCCTAATGGACAACCGGTAATTATATTAAAAGAAGGTTCGAGCCAAACAAAAGGTCGTGAAGCTCAAAAAAATAATATTATGGCTGCTAAGGTAGTCTCTGAATTAATTAGAAGTTCATTGGGCCCTCGTGGTATGGATAAAATGTTGGTAGACGGCATGGGAGATGTTACAATTACTAACGACGGTGCAACTATTCTTAAAGAAATTGACGTACAGCATCCTGCTGCTAAAATGATGGTTGAAGTATCAAAAACTGCCGATACCGAAGTTGGCGACGGAACCACATCAGTAGTAATTCTTGCAGGTTCTTTGATTGAAAAAGCTGAAGAATTAATCGATAAAGAAGTTCATCCAACAATTGTTGTTGATGGTTATAAAAAAGCAGCTAAAGAGGCATTGAGAATTCTTGACGAAATTGCTATAAAAGTTACTCCTGGTGATAAAAAATGGCTAAAAAAAGTTGCAAAAACAAGCATGGCTTCTAAACTAATCTGGAGAGAATCTGATATGTTATCACAAATTGTTACTGACGCAGTAGTTGCTGTTGCAGATGAGAATAACGGCAAATACACTGTTGATATAGATGATATTAAAGTAGAAAAGAAAGCAGGCGGATCGCTAAAAGATACATCCTTGATACAAGGTATTATTCTTGATAAAGAAGTAGTTCATGCAGGTATGCCTAAAAAGATCGACAACGCTAAAATTGCTTTAATTGCAGCTCCACTTGAAATCGAAAAGACTGAATTCGACGCTAAAATTAATATCACCAATCCTGATCAGATACAAGCATTTCTTGATCAAGAAAGTACTATGTTAAAAGACATGGTTGATAAAATTGAACAATCAGGAGCTAATGTATTGGTGTGTCAAAAAGGAATCGACGATACTGCACAACATTATTTAGCTAAATCAGGAATTCTCACTGTTAGACGTGTAAAACAAAGTGATATGGAAAAATTATCGCGAGCAACCGGTGCTAGAATTATTACTAATCTTGAAGATTTAAGTGAAAATGACATTGGAAAATCCGCGTTAGTCGAAGAACGTAGAATCGAAGAAGATAATTGGGTTTTTGTAGAAGGCTGTAATAATCCAAGATCCGTAACTATTCTTATTCGAGGAGGAACACAACGTGTAGTCGACGAAGCCGATAGATCAATTCACGATTCGTTAATGGTTGTTAAGGACGTCTTAGTTAAACCATCAATTGTTGTTGGAGGGGGCGCTCCTGAAGCCGAGCTCTCAAGACGGCTTAAATCTTATTCTAATAAATTACATGGAAGAGAGCAATTAGCTGTACAAAAATTCGCCGAAGCATTAGAAATTATTCCTATTACATTGGCTGAAAATGCAGGTCTTGATCCAATTGATACTCAAGTCCAAATCGCTGCGGCACATGGCCAGGGTAATAAATGGTATGGAGTTAATGTTGTAAAAGGTCAAGTAGACGACTGTGAAAAATTGGGAATTTATGAACCAACTATTGTTAAAGAACAGATCATTAAAGCAGCTACGGAAACTGCTGGAATGTTATTGAGAATAGACGATGTGGTTGCATCGTCAAAGACTCCTGCTCCTCCTCCAGGCGCTGGCGGCGGCATGGGCGGCATGGGCGGCATGGGCGGCATGGGCATGCCTGGCATGATGTAGAATTAAATACATTCTCTCTAAAATATATTTGGCAGATAGCCTGCAATCAAATCGCTTAGGTATACTAGTATTATACTTCTTAATACTGCTCCAATCAATGCTAGTATAATGAATGTCTTAAAATTAATTTTTGTTAATCCTGAAGCAAATGCAATTGCATCACTTGATAAAAATGGCGCTGCTCTTCCGACTACTATTATGTAATTTCCCCATCTTTCAAACCAATTCTCAAATCTCTCAATTTGTTTCTTGCCGATAAATCTCATCGCTATTGGTTTTCCTCCTTTTCTGGTAAACATAAATCCAATTGATCCTCCTGCTGTAGATCCTAATGCAGATGCGATTATGACTAAAACTGGATTTACGTCAAGCAATATGGCCGCAACGATAATTATATCTGATGGAATTGCTACAGGTACTAGTGCTTGAAGAAACATGGCAATAAAAACACCATAAAATCCATAGTTTTCAATAAATAATTGTAGGCTGTTATTTATTATTTGGATGAATTCCATGATAAAAATATACATATTCTCATTATTTTTTTATAATTAAAAAGAATTCCTGCAAATAATTATAAAGCCATTTTATTATATATAATTTATCTGGCGATTGTACTAATGTATTTTATTTATAATGTGCTATCTGTGATTTTTCTACAGGCCTTCCATCTCTTGAAGTCTTAACTTTTCTTATTGCTGCCTCAAAATCCTCCATTTTTACTATTGCTTCTTTTATACGTGAAGATGATTGTTCTGAACCGGATTTCATAAATTTCTTGTATTTAACATTAATTTCTTTCAAAACCTTTCTTAGATTATCAGAACGTTCATGAATTAAATTACGACTTGAATCAGTAGCAACATTTCCAACACCTAGAACTATAGAATCAAGAGATGATTTCAATTTTATTGATAAATCATCAATTTGAGAGATTTGCTTTTCAGTAATTTTATCCTTAATATCAGCCTTAATTTGTTCTGCATCATAAATTAATGAATCCGCTTCCAAAATCTCTTTTGCCTCTTCTGGATTGTATTTACTTACAAAATTCTGCAATACACTCGAAACTGCCGTATTTACAACTGATGCTAAATCTGCTCCACTGAATCCTTCTGTCATTTCTGCAATTTTTGATAAATTGACTTCATTGCCGGGTTCCTTACTTAGTAGTTTACCTTTAGTGTGAATCTTTAAAATCTTTGTTCTTTCATCCTTTCCTGGTTTTTCAATGTATAGCAGTTTATCAAATCTTCCTGATCTTATTAATGCAGGATCGATCATGTCTATCCTATTTGTTGCGGCTAGCACCAATACACTATCTAATGATTGTATTCCGTCCAATTCTGTTAATAGTTGACTTACTACTCGCTCTGATACTTGACTATCACCCGACGCACCTCTCAGCGGAGCTATTGAATCTAGTTCATCAAAGAATATTACACAAGGTGATGCCTGTCTTGCTCTTCTAAATACCTCTCTTATTCCTCTTTCTGATTCGCCAACCCATTTTGAAAGTAATTCTGGACCTCTGACACTTATGAAATTCGCTCCACTCTCTTTCGCAACTGCTTTTGCAATCAATGTTTTTCCTGTACCTGATGGCCCATGTAACATTATGCCCTTTGGCATTGAATAACCAATTTTTTCATATGCATCTGGATACTTTAAAGGCCATTCTACTGCTTCTTGTATTTCTTTTCTAATATTGTCCAAACCACCAATATCTGACCAATCTACATCTGGTGTCTCAATATACACTTCTCTCAAAGCTGATGGCGTTATGTCTCTCAATGCTTGGTTGAAATCATCCCTTATTATTGTGATTTTGTCTAAAAATTCTGGAGATATTTTCTCCTCATCAAATTTCATATCGGGAAGCAGTCTTCTTAGTGTCTTCATAGCGCCTTCTTTGCATAAACCTTCTAGATCTGCACCCACGTATCCGTGTGTTTTTGATGCTAATTCTTCAATGTCTACATCCTCGTCGAGAGGCATTTCTCTCGAATGAATTGCCAGTATTTCTTCTCTTCCTATCTTGTCAGGTACTTTAATTTCTATTTCTCTGTCAAATCTTCCAGGCCTTCTTAATGCAGGATCTATTGCATTTGGTCTATTTGTTGCCGCTACAATTATGACTTCTCCTCTTCCCTCTAGTCCATCCATTAACGACAAAAGTTGACTAACTACACGACGTTCAACTTCTCCAGTTACTTCTTCTCTTTTTGGCGCTATTGAATCAATTTCATCTATGAATATTATACTTGGCGCTTTTTCTTTTGCCTCTTTGAATATCTCTCTTAATCTTGCTTCTGATTCACCATAGAATTTACTCATGATTTCAGGTCCACTAATGCTGATGAAATGAGCGCTACTTTCATATGCAACTGCTTTTGCTAATAGTGTTTTTCCTGTTCCAGGAGGTCCGTAAAGCAAAATTCCTTTTGGCGCTTTCACTCCTAGTTTTTCAAATATCTCAGGATGTCTTAATGGAAGTTCGATCATCTCCCTTACTTTTCTAATCTCATTCCTCAATCCGCCAATATCTTCATAATTTACTGGAGATACCCCTTTTGCTGATTCTCCCTTCTCAGAGATTGAAAATACTGTTCGTTGCGTGATTAATACTGCATCACTCGTTGGTGTTACGCCTACGATCTGAAATGTTAATCTGCCTCCAAAATATGGTATCATTATATTATCGCCCTTAGTGACTGGAACACTTTCTAATGCATCTGCCAAGTACCTCTCATCTATTGGCGGTATTGATTCTAATGGCGCTACTACTACTTTTTCTGCAGGAGGCGCTTTAATTTTTTTAATTGTAACAGTATCACTAATTGCTACTCCTGAATTATTTCTAATTAATCCGTCGATTCTGATTACCCCTCTTCCCTCATCTGATGGATATAATGGAAGACATTTTGCTACCGTGTTTTTCTTACCTCTAATTTCTATAATATCCCCTGTAGACGCATCTAATACGTCCATTGCTTCATAGTCAATTCTCGCTACTCCTCTTCCTACATCTCTTGTATATGCCTCTAAAACTTTTAGCGTTACATCAGATTCGCTCATATAAGATACTCACTATAAGTAAGTAAGACCTTGTAATATAAAAAAGATTTCGGAAATAATTATATATAGAAATAAAAAATAACTACATTCATATGGATCTCCCTATTATTTCTAATTCACATAGAATTGCCGCATTAGACAAAGACAGTTGTTTGTCAAAAAAATGCCATCTAGAATGCATAAATTTCTGCCCTGTAAATAAATCAGGAAGCGAATGTATTATTTTAGATTCTGATGACAAAGCATTGATTAGTGAATCATTATGCAATGGTTGTGGAATCTGTGTAAATAAATGCCCATTTGACGCAATTACTATTGTAAATATGCCGCATGAACTCGGCGACGAGAAAATACATCAGTATGGTGTAAACTCATTCCGCCTTTATCGATTACCTATTCCTATACCTGGTAAAGTAGTTGGTTTAGTTGGAAAAAACGGTGTTGGAAAAACAACTGCAATTAATATCCTTTCAGGTAATCTAAAACCTAATCTTGGAAATTATGAAGATAACAATGCAACTTGGGATGATGTCCTGAATCATTTTCAAGGAACTGAGTTGATAACACACTTTAAAAAAATAATTAATAAAGAATTATCTATTTCTATAAAACCTCAGGCAGTCTATAAATTAAAAGACTATTGGAAATCTGATGGTTTATCTTTACTTGAAAGCATTCCGAATAGTAATTATTCTTCTGATATTGTTGACGAACTAAATCTCACCGAATGCATAAATAAACCTGTTAACGATCTTAGCGGCGGCGAATTACAAAGATTATCTATTGCTGTTGCCGCAGTAAAAGACGCCGACGTTTATTTCTTTGACGAACCATCTTCTTATAATGATGTTTTTCAACGTTTAGCTGTATCAAATACTATAAGAAATTTGTCGACTAAAGGAAAAAGTGTAATTCTAATTGAACATGATATTACATTTCTTGATTATCTGAGTGATTACATTCATATTCTATATGGGGAAGCTGGCGCTTATGGAATAGTTTCATCATCCAGTTCTACTCGTACAGGAATTAACAATTTAATAGAAGGCTACCTTCCTACTGAAAATATAAAATTTCGTAATAATAAGATTCAATTTAACGTATATTCTCCTCCAGAACTAAATGATGACACCCCATCAGTCATTGAATACGATGAATTTAGTAAGACATATGATAATTTTAATCTAAAAGTTTCATCTGGTAAAATACTTCAGGGGCAAGTTCTTGGAATTATTGGCGGTAATGCACTTGGAAAAACCACTTTTATGAAAATCCTCTCAGGTATAGAAAAATCCGACCAAGATAATTTGGAAACTAAGGTAAAGATCTCATACAAACCCCAATATTTAGATTCTAATTATTCAGGTAATGTGAGAAATCTCTTATATTCACAAGGCTCTCAAATAGAAAATGAGATCTTTAATAATGAAATAATCTTACCTTTGTCTATTAATAAAATATTTGAAAAGAATGTCAATACACTTAGTGGCGGAGAACTACAAAAAGTTGCAATCACAATTTGTTTGATGAAAGATGCAGATATTTATGCATTAGACGAACCTTCTGCATTTATTGATGTAGAAGACCGTATAGTATTGGCTCGATCGGTACAAAAATTCATTAAATCAAATAATAAATCCGCTATAATTATTGATCACGATATTCAATTAATAGATATTCTGAGTGATTCATTGTTGCTGTTTAACGGAAATAACGGTGTAAATGGCATTGCCCACGCTCCTACCAATAAACACGATTCGATGAATAAATTTCTTAAACAATTACAGATTACATATAGGCGTGATATTGAATCAGGACGACCAAGAGTGAATAAAAATAATAGCCGTTTAGATAAAGAGCAGAAGAATAATAATCAGTATTATTATTTATCCAAATCTGAATAATGAATATTTGATTAATTATGAAATTATTGGACGCAAATTATAAAAAATATCTTTCTGGAATGGATATTATAGGAGAAATCGCTATTATAAAAATTAAACCTGAGTTTCTCTCTGAAAAAATAAAAATATCTGATTTAATTATTAATAGCTTGAAAAATATAAGATCAATATATCTACAAGAAAGTGGCGTAAAAGGAGAATTCCGTGTAAAATCTATGTCTTATCTTTCTGGAATTGAGGATCCTGTTACTATCTATAAAGAATCTGGTTGTCGGTTTCTTATAGACGTGTCAAAAGTGTATTTTTCTCCACGCTTGTCAAATGAAAGATTAAGAATTGCTCAACTTGTACAACCAGGTGAGAAAATACTCAATATGTTTGCAGGAATTGGACCTTTTTCTATTGTAATTTCAAAGTTTCAACCATCTTGTAAGATTATTGATATAGAAATTAATCCTATTGCGTCAGAATACGCTCTAGATAATTATTTGTTAAATAAAATTAATAACATTACTTCTATTTGTGGCGACGCTCATGAAATTATTCAAAAACAGATGCCTTCAGATTTTTCACGTGTAATAATGCCTTTACCTGAAAAATCTACTGAATTTATTGATGACGCTTTGACTATGATTCATAAACGTGGTTGGATTCATTTATACGCACATCTTAATTCCTCTGATGACAATATACTGATGAATTGTAATAACATCATGTCCAAAGAATTAGATGAACGATCTAGAATTGCATCATCTAGAATTGTTAAGCATATAGGCCCTGGTTGGTATCAAATTGTGTTTGATATTGAGGTAACCAAGTAAATTATTAGTTATTTCTATTTAGTTTTGAAGACATCAAAAATGCACTTCTGCCGTCTTTATAATATGTATTTAACGTTGCAATCTTATTAAATCCTAAATTCTCATATAGTTTTATTGCAGGTATATTGTCTGTTCTTACTTCTAAATATGACTCGTTACATTTCTTTATTTTCATTCCCTCTATGGATTGCACTACTAATTTTTTACCTATTCCTTTGCCTCTATACTCTTCTAACACTGCGAATGAAACTACGTGACCTTTTCTTGTTAAACTCATCTTCTTTAGAATGGAGAATCCATATTCTATTCTACACATTATATAACCAATGATCTTATTGTTATTCTCGGCCACCACGAATGTTTCTGGAGAATCTAATAATAGTTCCATGAAGAAACTATTTGAATAATGTTCTGGTAATGTTTTAAAATTTATAGATATGACTTCTGCTATATCTTTGGACGTCGCAAATCTTATTCTTACATTATTTCTTGCATCTGGCACTATTTTTTGCAATATTAATTATCATCTCTTGTTTAATTTAAACTGTTTTACTAGTCCCTACCTTCATAATCATGTTATTTGCATTTGGAATTATTGCAATTTCTACTCTTTTTCCTTTTCTCCTAATCGTTGAATTTAATGCACTATTTACAGTATTAAATGGACGAAATTTGAATCTTTTTTCAATATAGTGGTGTGGTATTGTCGAAATAATATCTATTGAATATTCTTGTCTAATCTTTTCTAGAAATATTAGATTTTCTAATCCTTCAAAGTATTCGTTACTACTGATTAGATTTTTTATATTTATTTGATTCATTGCATACTTATCTAACGCATCTGAACCAAAACCATCTAAAGATTCTGATACTAGTGTGATGTTTCCCCTTTTTTCAATTGAGTTATATGAATTCCAAATCCCATTTAATGAATCATTTAGTGTATTTCTCTTATTATAATCACAACTTATAATGCAACTCTCAAATTTATTCTCAATATGTCTGATACTGTTGGTTAATACTTTAGAAGAATCTACATATGAATCATATAATTTACCTACCACACAATTACTTATTCCATCTGCATCTTCAATTATTTGTAATGAAATTATATTGCTATATTTTTCATATTTTTTTTGTATTATCTTACTTCTATTTGTGATAATTCCAGATTCGGGATAAATGATTTCTTTGTCATAGAATGCATCTTTTATTATAGGATCTTTCAATATCCTTGCTAGTGATATGGCACCTCCACTGAATCCAAATAAGGAATCGAATGACGAATTTGATAATAAAATAACTTGATTATCATTAATTATCTTCTTTATTTCATCAATTGATAATTCTTCTATGCTCTTGATATTGTGTTGAAATTCTTTATCTTTTAATAGATTTTCAATATTTTTCTTATGATTTTTTCTAATAATTACCTCTATTCGATTAGTCCTTTTTGAATTCTTTATTATTTCTATTAACATCTCAATTACTGAAATTGAACCTATTGAATTACATATGTCAAATATTATGACTTCTTCATTTAAATTATTTAATATTTGATTATTCTCTAAAATAGTATCATCAAATTCAGTTTTTTCATTCTTAAATATGCCTGATAAATTATTCGAATCTATATCTACTGATATTTCTACATCTCCATATGGAATCCATATTTCAGGCAACTTGGTTTTTTATTATATTGATTTCATTATAAAGGCTTTTAATATGTAATATTACAGTTGATATTGGCGTTATTCCCTTTTGATAAACGATGACAAAATAGCTGAATTAGTAGATGCATTGAATGTTTGTCAATCATTTAAATTCGGTACATATACACTGAGCAGTGGAAAATCCAGTTCATATTATCTAGATCTTCGATTAATTCAGAGTTATCCTGAATGCCATAAAATTATTATTGATTCTTATATAAATTTGATAAAAAATATCGGGCTTGATTCATTTGATTATATATGCGGCATTGCAACTGCAGGTTTACTTTTTTCTGTTCCTGTATCTATTTCTTTAGGTAAACCACATGTATATGTTCGCAAATCAAAAAAGGTCTATGGCCGGGAACAAAACCTTGAGGGAAATCTCAAAGATAATTCGCGTGTATTGCTGATTGACGATATATTTACTACTGGTTCATCTTTAATTGATGGATTTAATATAATTCATGATTCAGGAGGAAAAGTCTCTTCTGCAGTAGTTCTTATTGATAGATTGGAAACATCTCATTCAATTTTTAATTCTCTAAATATGAAGCTGTCTAGCGTCGCAAATATTATTGACATTGCAAATTTTCTCTTCTCAAAATCTATAATTGATGATAAACAAAAAAATATGATTCTATCTAATGTTATTGATTAATACAACATTAACTTCTTCTTTTCTAATAACTTATGAAGATTATCCACTGCATCTTTGACCTGCGACTCTATTTTTGCCCCAGTGCATACTAATTTTCCACTTGAAAATATCAAGATTACTGTTTTTGGTTCTTTCATTCTATAAATTAACCCAGGAAATTGTTCTGGCTCATACATAGAATTTGATAATTGCCTTGCCGCTTCCTCTAAATCTATCTTTCCGCCCAAGTCTACTGAAGCTACTATGTTTTGAATAGTGACTGTTGCCCTTTTTTTAATCTCAATATTTTTTTCTTTAAGGCTGGCCACTACTGACTTTATGGCAATTTTAGCCAATTTTTCAGATTTACCGCCTGTACAAACCATTTTCCCAGAATTAAATATCAATATTGCAGTTTTTGGATTCTTTATTCTAAAAACTAATCCCGGGAATTGTTTTGGATTATATTCTACATGTGTAAATTTTTTGGTTATTTCAATTAAATCTATCCGTTGATTGACTGTTGCAGATGCAACTACATTTTCAATTTTAATTTTTGGTATTGTTTTTGGCATTATTCTATAATTCAAAAATCCAATCAATCTATTTAAGTCTAATAATTTTGAATTAATAATATTTTATTTAATATTATTTTTTCTTTACTTCATTTGTCAATAAAATCAATACAACAAAAAATATAATGTAGTAATTGACTGGAGGTGATAGCCATATGGTTATTTTTCCTATTGTTGGAACTGATGTAAATACTGTTCCAATATAATCCTTTTCAAGAACTGTCCATCCATCAATCTTTGGATTATTGTCTCCTTTAGTTTTAACTTCTATTCCTTTCTCCCCTTCTTCATCTATTGAATTGACTCTATGTACAATTACTCTTTTCGAATCTGCAGGTAATGTAAATACAATTATGTCTCCAACTTCTAATTCATCATAGTGATCTCTTCCATTTACAATTATTATATCTCCAACTTGTAACACTGGCTTCATACTTCCACTACTTACAACAAAGAACGGCGTATCATTTTGAATTATTGTAGTTGTTCCAATCCAAATTCCTCCGATCACTAATACGAATAATATTAATGGCAAAATATCTTTAGCTATGTTTTTTATTATTACTTGCATTTTAATCAAATGTATATTTTTTATTATATATTCTTACCACAGGGCATTTGATTTCTGATCATCGTTTTCTGATACTTCAATTCTTTTTGAATTCTTACCCATCCATCTTACTGATATTAAATTCATTATTTCTAAATGTAATAATGCTTTATTTATATCATTTTTACTCTTCTCTATGTTCTGCTTTTTCAGTAATTTCATTAATTCTACATCTGTTGTATTCTTTTCAGATTTGATTAAATCATAAATTATATTTTTTAATGGAAGAACCATGTTTGTTTATTATATTTTTAATATTTAAACCGATTTATACCTAATTTTGATTAAATTGTATCTTTTTTTGCATCTATAATTGCATTATTTTTTAAGTATTCTCTAATGCTATTATAATTATTTATATAATTATTAATTAACTTCTTTATTTCTACAAATAGATTTTCTTTATCACTTTTTGAATCATAACTGGTTAATTTCTCATTAAGATTTATTCTGATGTTATTTTGATTATTAATCATATTGGATAATTCTGAATTATTAATTCCTACATCCGGATATCCTTTATCTATTCCTTTCTCAATTAATTCTAATTCTTTTAATATGTTAACAAATTCAGGAAAATTATTCGGATGCGCATAATCTTTAATCACTGATATTATACTGCGATCTAATTCATGTAGAAATCTCAAATCTTGCATATTTTCAATAATACATACTATAACTAATCTTTTACTATGTATATTGTGAAATATCTAAATAATTCGATAAAAGTTTTGTAAAATTAGGTTAGTTAAACTAACCTAAATGTTGAATAATCTTCACTTAACTCGAATTAAACCTGAACTTCCATTTCAATAATATGGGTATTATGGGAATATTAAAATCCAATTCCAACAAAGATGCAGGAAGTAGTCCAGAATTGAACTTCTATGATGTCAAAGGACGTCAGAAATTTAATTCTACTAAATATAGCATTGTTGTAAAAAGTGGACGCAGATTTGCAGTGTCAAAAGCTCCATCAGGAATAGATGCATATAGAATAATCGGTAAAGCATAAATTTTTAATGAAAATAACGCGGTAATGCGTTTTTATTAAAATTATGTAATAACAGAGTTATGGCAAAAGGCCATAACTTCTCTTTTTTTTAAATTCTCTTCAAATATTCAATTCCTAACAACCCAAATAATATTTCTAATGAATCTTTAAACGAATTAACGAGATGAAGTCTTGCATTCATTATATCTTTGTCTTCTTCGCGCAATACTGGACTCTTTTCATAAAATGAATTGAATAAATTGCAAAAATTATACGTGAATTTTGCAATTCTCATTGGCGACATATTTATCACTGATTCTTCAATAATCATATCAATTTTTGACATATTCTTAATCAATTCAATCTCATGCTGTAGGGAAAGATGCCTGTGAATGCCTCCAATAAATTCTATTTTAGGTTGATCTTTTGCTTTTTCTAATATGCTTGTAGCCCTGGCAAATGTATATAGTAAATACGGCCCTGTTTCACCATCTAGTTTTAACGAGTTCTCTAAATCAAAAATAATAATCTTATCTAAATCACTTTTTAATAATTCATATCTAAATGCAGCTACTGAAATGATTTCTGCTGTATTGTTTATCCACTCTTCATTCTCTTCTGTGTTCCTTACTTTAGTTTCTTCGTATACTTTGTTCTTGATTATATTCAATGCATTATCTACATTGATGTACATTCCTTTCCTTCCAGACATTTGAATAATTTTCTTATCTCCTGTTTTTATTCCTAATGTTTTTGCAGTTCCTTTACTTAATGACACAATTTCATAGCTAAGATGTTCATACGTTCTATCTTTATTTTCATTAAATCTATTCAATATTTCTTTAATAATTTTCTGCAATCGACTTTGTCTTGCGTCAATTAATGTTATTGCTTTGGAATTGTTTGTAAATTTAATTCTATTATCAGTTTTGTTTAATGTCGAAGATAACAGTCTATTATTTTGGTTATCAAATACTTCATAATTAAAAATTTCGTCAATTATTCCAATCTTCCATGCTGCCAGTACTATGTCTTTTGCAATGTACGTGGAGGTGCCATCGCTTCTGATTATTACTTTGTCCGTTTCATTTTTGAATGAAGTTTTAACAATCCACGTTCCGCTTAATTTTCCTTCTTTTTCTAATCTGATTATATTCTCATCTTTCATTTTTTCAAAAATTTCTTTCCATCCATTAGAGAATATTATATCTGATTCAAATACTAGCAAATCATATTTTGCTCCTAATCTTTTTGCTGTTTTTAATTGCGCTTTTAATATCTTATTTGTTATTTCTTTTGCATATTGTCTTATTTCTGATTTTTTTTCTAATTCTTTTAAAACATATTCTCTTTTTTCTACTAATTCTTTTCTAGTTTCATATAGCTCATTTATCTTTACATATATTTTATCTCCAGCATATTCGTCGAATTTCATGTCATTTTCTGGTATTTCATTAAATCCTGCATATTTCAAACCTACAATTACGTCTGCTACCTGTAATCCTGAGTCATCGATGTAATTCATTACTGTCAAATCATGTCCTGTAAATCTTAGCATTCTTGCCAATGTATCTCCTATGAATAAATTTCTTGCATGTCCAATGTGTAATGCTTTATTCGGGTTTACACTTGTATGTTCTAATATTACTTTCTGATTATTTCCTATATTTACTGAATCTTTAAGCTGATTGACACCAGTTTTTAATGTTTCTTCACATAAATTTTTATAATTAATTTTAAAATTAATATAACCTGGTTTTGATACTTCCACTAATATCGAATCATTGAATTTTAACTTTTTTTGTACGTCTTCTGCTATATCCATTGGATTTTTTTTAATTGGTTTTGATAGAATAAACGGTATATTTGTATACAGCTCTCCAAATTCGGGATTTGCATTCTCTTTTATCTGATATTCTATCTTAGGGTAATTATTCTCTTGTAAAACTTTGTCTACTTCTTCTTTAATTATTGATTTATATTTTTTAAATATCAATTCCTTGCATCATCTATGTTTTTTTTGAGGAATTTATCTGCTATGTGGCCGAATGCCTCGATTGCACCTTTTGCCATTTCACCATTCATAATACGATCAGCTCTTTCTTTAACATTATCTTCTGCATGACCCATTGTTATTGAATATCCACACATGTCAAATAACGGTATGTCTGTATCACTATCCCCTATCGCAATACAATCTTTAGGATCTATATCTAATTTATCTACAATATGTTTGAACCCTGTTGCTTTATTCATTCCTTTTTCAGTTATGTGGTATGAGTATTTACTATCTATCAAGTCAACTTCAAGATTATTTTCTTTAACAATATCTATAGCCCTGTTTATGTCAAACGTTCTTTTCAAAACAACTTCGGTCAGTCTTGGTATGGTGAGTAATTCTTCTGCTTCGTTTATTTCATTCTTGATAAGCTCGAAGGCTTTTAGCGGAATTGTTTTTTCAGCTAATTTTGTAATATTTGAAGGAGAATTCTCTATTGCAACTCCGCCATTCTCACCTATGACAAACGGCTTTAGTCCTGTGTGTTTTGCTAAGAAATACATCTCATACGCCGTCCTTCCGCTTACCATGAACACGTCTATTCCCATTCTCTGAATCATAGTTGCTGACCACAGAGCATCAAGATCCATTATGTGATTCTTATCCGTTAGTGTTCCGTCAAAATCCAGCGCTATGTATTTCATAATCATCCTCCCTTTATCTAGTTCTTAAACTTGTTTTATTATTTAGTTTCCCTTACTATGATATTATCAGGACTACTTTGAAAAACACTCTTTCAAATCTAATTATTTCGTCTACCTTGTGTTAATTAATTCTTAATTTTATCTGATTAGAACTACCTGTATATTTGATCTGCAGCAACCCGGCGAACCATTTACAACGCTTGATTTCTCATATTGCTCATTAATGATTTCAAAGCTGTATCTTCCCTCTGGTTCCTCCGACTCTCTTTCCTCCCAAAGCCAAATAATCTCATACCTCAAAGATTCCAATATTGACAATGTATCGCAATCTTCATTCAAAAATAAATCATCGCACGCCACACGTTCAAATCTTATGTACTGTTCAGGGAAAATCAACTCAGTTCCATTCGGATAAGTGGCAATTATTCTTATGTTGTTTCTATCTTCGTAGTTTAAGGATCCTCCATAGATGACCATTATCTGGCCTCGATAGAATTCTTCAGTCGAATATTTGTATTCTGCTTCCATTGGTTCGCCATTCTCATCAACCTCTCCCCAAAACATCACCTCGATTGAAGGAATATACAGTTCTGTCTTCATTATCGTCTCTTCACGCTTGTTTGTTTCACCTACGTATTGGTAGAATTCTAAACCGCCTACTAGTAAAATGATTACTAGACCAAAAGCTATTGCAGACTTGTAGTTTATCCACTTATTTGCCTTGCTTTTCTGTT